>Ga0070734_10000108_pt1 | contig 230009 bp, 225 predicted proteins | sample Coa_R1_8_FD_66444 | JGI IMG/M metagenome (GOLD analysis project Ga0070734, IMG submission 66444) | Surface soil microbial communities from Centralia Pennsylvania, which are recovering from an underground coalmine fire - Coalmine... | ecosystem: Environmental > Terrestrial > Soil >...
CGAGACGAATACGATCGTCGCCAGACTGAACAGCTTGCCGTATTCGAGCGCCTGGAAAATCGTGTTGATAAGTTGCTTGAGCGCTTCGGACGGCCTGACTTTCAGCCAGGACAGCCGTATGGCGATTATCATGTCCACGACGATTACAGTGAGTATCCGCAGGTTGTTGTATTTGTTGACAATCTGGAACTGCTGCGCAAGCCGGTAGTGGATGCTCTCCAAGGACTAGTCAAAGACTTTCCGGGATGGCAAATTGATCTCATGGTCACGACACGAGGCCACGAAGATTGGCCTAATATGGGCATTTCGATTCGACCGGATGAAATTGTTGATGATCTGCAGCGGCAATATTTTCCGAAGAAATATCAGGACCTCGCCTATGAGGGCGCTAGGCGCGGAAAACTAGTCGACTGAGAGGGGCCGCGCCGCATTTGCGGGATAGGAATGGTGCGATTATTGCGATATATGATGTAAAGACTGGAAAGAGTGGCCTAACTCCTGCGAGAGCTGCTGAACTCCGAGCGAAGACAGGGGCGGGGCCGACACGCCCGTGGATTTGCGGCTTTTTCCCGATGCATCTCCGTGGCGAATTGACGGGATTTGAATGTTATCATGAAGATTCCAGCGAGATCATTGCCCTGAATCCAGATTTAGGAATCGATCATCCGTGGAGGTTCGTGCTAGCGTTCTCTTGGCTCGGCAGCAAGTGGAATGAGTTCATCGCGGCATGGATGGCTGCGACTGCCTATATCCGAGCGACCGACGGCATAATCATCGACGGCGAGGACTGGAAATTTTATACCGCCGCTCAGGCGCGCGCCGTTGTGGATGACAATGAATCGCCCGCTACGCTCGCGCGGCTACAGGCGATCAGGGACGAGCTGAGCCGAAAAGAGTGAGACACCTCAGGTACGCCGAACAGTCCGGCGAATTCTCTGCTCCCAGCGAACTTCACTAGAATTTATTGCTATCACGGGCGCGAAGTTCGTGCGTGGTGTACCGGCTCACGCCGCAATCAACAAGCGTGTCATCCACGCTGGAAATGCACAGAATAGGAGCGTCCTTTGAGCCTTGATCCGGACCAAAATCTCGACCGCGGCGCCGCGCGCCAGGTCACGCTTGCCGGGCGCGGGTTTTACGTGGCGCCGCTGTCGCTGCGGCAGATTCTCGCCATCGCCGATCACGTGCCGAAGCTGTCGGGCATCACCGTCGAAAACCTGAGCGGCGAGCGGTTGTTGCCGTTGGCTGAGGTGGTGTGGCACGGTTTGCGCCGCGCCCATCCTTCGCTGACGCGCGAGGAATTTTTCGATCTGCCGATCCCGATCGGCGAACTGGTGGCGGCGCTGCCGGTCGTCATCGAGCAGGCCGGCGGCAAGCGGATCGAGGCTGACCAGGCGGGGGAATAGACGGCGACGAGCGCTTCGAAACCGCGGACTGGCGCGCGCTCGTCGCCGAGCTGGTGATCGAATTGCGCTGGACCCGCGACGCGGTCCTCGACCAGGTCGACATGCCGTTTCTCGAGGCGCTGCGCCGCGCCTGGACTGAATGCCCGCCGGCGCGGCGCATCGTTGCCGCTTACCTGGGCTACAAGCCGCCGTCGCGGCCGTCGAGCAATTTCCACGAGCTGCTCGCCATGTTTCCGAACGGCGCCATCAGATAAATCGCGGAGAACTACAGCATGGCCGAGCAGAGCGAGGTGCAGATCCGCTTCACCGCGTCGACCGGTGACGTCACGAGCGGAATCGCCGAGGTTCATGACGCACTCGGCGGGCTGAAGCAGGACGTGGCCAATGTCGCCGGCGCGCTCGGTGGTTTGCAGAGCGCATTCTCCGTTGCGCTCCCAGCCGACAAATTGGACGAGGCGCGCAAGGCGTTTGACGGCCTCGGCGTTCAGACGGCGCGTGCGGCGGGCCAGATCAGAGACATGGGCACCGAGATCAAGCTCCTGCATCTGGGGCTTGCCGAGCGCAAGGTCCTGCTGCAGGCCGAGGCCCAGCAGTTCGCCATCACGCAAAACCAGAAGTTCACGCTGCTCAAAGAAGCGACCGAGAACGAATACCAGGCTGAGCTGGAGCTGCTCGAAAGCAAGCTCAAGCTTGGTGATCGCGAACTCGAAGAAAACAAAAAGTGGCTCGATAAAATCAAGCTGCTCAAGGCCAAGCACAATATCGACATGATGAAGCTCGACGCCCAGGCGATCGCGGAACAGACCAAGGAATGGAACAAGGGGCTGTCGATGATCACGAGCAGCTTCAATACGCAACTGCGGGGTCTGCTCGCCGGGACCACGAGCTGGTCGCAGGCGTGGAAGAAAATGCTCGGCGACATGATTATCAAGTTCATCGAGATGTGCGAGCAGCTGGTGGTGAAGTGGGCTGCGTCGCAGCTGGCGATGACCACGGCGTCGATCGCGGGCAACACGGCGCGCAAGGCGTCCGACGAAGCGGGTGCCGAGGCGAGCCTTGCGATCACGCTCGCCACCGCGCTCAAGGCGATCGCCATCGACGCAGCAAAAGTATTCGGCGGCGTATTCGGCTTTCTCGCCCCGGAAATGGGGCCGGCTGCGGTGGCCCCGGCCGCGGCCGCGATGGCAATGGTCGCGTCGACGACGCCGAGCATGGCCGTCGGCGGCTACGTGATGCGCTCCGGCCTCGCCATGGTGCATCAGGGTGAGGTCATTCCGGCGGCCCAGGTGCGGATGCCCTACGCGGGCAACGGCATGGGCGGCGGCGACACTCACATCAGCCCGAATATCAACATTACCGCCCTGGATTCACGCTCGATCCGCCGCTTCTTCGACGACAATGCCCATCATATGCTCCGCGCGCTGCAGCGCGGGTTCAAGGGCGGCGCGCATCTGCCGCTGCGAACCTCGACCCGATGAGCCGACAGCATGACAACGCCGCCGCTTTTGCCGACATTGCCTGGCCTGTCCTGGTCGCGGCACAAGAAGCCCGTGTTCAACACGCGGGTGGCCGGCCACGTCTCCGGCCGCGAGGTGCGCGTGCCGCTGATGGCGTATCCACTCTATGAGTTCGAGGCCAAGTACAATGGGCTGACATCGTCGGCTGCGCTGTTCGCCGGCCTGCAAGCCGCGTCGCTGCAAAATCTGATGGGCTTTTTCCTGCAGATGCAGGGCCAGGCCAACACGTTTCTCTACGCCGATCCAGACGACAACGCCGTCACCGGCCAGTTTCTCGGCGACGGCGACGGCGCGACCAAAAACTTCCAGTTCGTGCGCGCGCTCGGCGGCTTTGTCGAGCCGGTCGGCTGGATCACCGCGACCAATGCGGTCTATCTCAACGGCGCGGCGCAGGCCGGCGGTTCCTACAGCCTCACGGCGCCGAACACGCTGTCCTTTACTGCCGCTCCCGGTGCCGGCGTTGTCATCACCGCGGATTTCACTTTCGCCTTCAACTGCCGCTTCCTCGACGACCAGATGGATTTCGAAGAGTTCATGTCGAGTCTCTGGAAGCTCGATGGCATGAAATTCCGTAGCGTCAAGAGCTGGCTGGGCGGTTAAGCCGATCCGTTCTCCGAAATCGTCATTGCCGGGCTGACCCGGCAATCCACGCAGGCCTGCCGGCAGCATGGGCCCGCGCGTAAAGCCCGTGGCTGACGCAAAAGAGTGAGAAACGCATGAAACCCGCATCCACCGCGCTGATCAATTATCTCAACGCCATCCGCGCTGCGCCGGATGCAAGAATGCTGATGGCCGACGCGTTTCAGTTCACGCTCGCCAATGGCAACGTGCTCGGCTACACCAACGTCGATGTGTCGTTCACCTATAATGGCACACTGTTCGCGGCCAATTCGGTCCGCATCGACGGGCTCAAATACAAGGCGGCGATCGGTCTTGAGGTCGACCGCCAGCAGATTTCGGTTGCGGCCCTGGCCACCGACACCGTCACCGGCGGCGCGCCATTTCTGCAGGCCCTGCGCAACCGCGCCTTCGACGGCTGCCGCGTGGCGCGCTACCGCGTGTTCTTTTCCGATGCGATCGGCGGCACGTTGATTGGCGGGGTGCTGCTGTTCCAGGGCCGCCTCGGCACCATCGACGAGATCGGCCGCACGTCGGCGAAGCTGACGATCAATTCCGATCTCGCGGTCCTCGACCACGACATGCCGCGCAACATCTACCAACCGACCTGCCTGCACACGCTCTACGATGCCGGCTGCACGCTTAACAAGGCGTCTTTCGGTACGGGCGGCGTGGTCGGCGTAGGTTCGACCTTCTCGATAATTAACTGGAGCGGCGCCAGCGCCAATTTCGCCCAAGGCACTATCACGTTCACGTCGGGAGTGAATTCCGGCGTAACCGCGACCGTCGGCTCGGCGCTCGCCGGCGTGGCGCTTTATCTGATCTATCCGCTGCAGAGCGCGCCCGCCGCGGGCGACGGTTTCACCGTCTATTTCGGCTGTGACCATACCCAAGCGACATGCACCGGCAAGTTCAACAATCTGGCCAACTTCCGCGCATTCCCGTTCGTGCCGCCGCCGCAAATGGCCATCTAAATCAAGCGATTGCCCGGCGCCTGATCGTGCGCTGCGGACTTGGCTGAAAAATCCGCCGAGTAATTTGCGGTGGTTGGAGACCGCGATGCAAAAAAATAACGCGAACGCGAATGAGATCGCGCAGCGCGCGGCGATCGTTGCCGAAGCGCGCTCCTGGATCGGCACGCCGTACCACAATTGCGCCGACGTAAAAGGCGCGGGGGTCGATTGCGGCATGCTGCTGGTCCGTGTGTTCGTCGACACCGGGCTGTGCGAGCCATTCGATCCGCGGCCCTATCCGCCGGATTGGCATCTGCACCGCGCCGAGGAAAAGTATCTCGGCTTTGTATTCGACCGCGCCCACGAGGTCTCGGCGCCGCAACCCGGCGACGTGGCCGTGTTTCGCTTCGGCCGCTGCTACTCGCATGGCGGGATCGTCACCAGGTGTCAGGCATCAGGACATCGGGAATGGGGCCCCACCCTGATGCCTGATGCGAGATCCCTGATTTCCGATATCTGGATCGTCCACGCCTATGCACCGGCCGGTCGCGTGCTCGAGGAGCGGGTGCAGCAGAACGCAGTGCTTGGCGAGCCGATCCGCGCGCCAAAGTTCTTCAGCTTGTGGTCACTTAATCATCAGCCGCGCGCCGATGAATTGGCGGGCGGCACGTCTAGCATCGCGCGGCCCTCAGTCGCCGCAGATTGCACGGCGGATTTTGCCGCCTCGTCCGCCATGCCGGCTGAGGCGCTGGGCCACCGTGCGATGCAAAAAGGACGCGGGCGACTGGAACCATGAGCGGATTTCGCAACCTCTTCGGCAGCGCGCCGAGCAACACCACGCCGGATTATACCGGCCTGCAGATCCAGACCGCGGTGTCGACGCTGCCGGTGCCGATCGTCTGGGGCACGACCAAGATCGCGCCGAACCTGATCTGGTACGAAAACTTCCGGATTCATCAGGGCGGCAGCGGCGGCAAGGGCGGCATTTTCGGCGGCGGCGGCAACCAGTCGCAGACCAGCTATTCTGCCGACGTCATCCTGGCGCTGTGCGAAGGCCCGATCGCCGGCATCCGCCAGATCTGGCGCGGCCAATCGCTCTTCACCCTGGCCCAGCTCGGCCTGTCGCTGTTCGTCGGCACGACGCCGCAGGCGGTGTGGTCTGGGTTTTCCGGCGAGTTCTTCTTCGAGGGGGCCATTCTCGAGTTCTCGCCGCCGTATCCGGCCGAAGCGCTGGCCTATCAGGGCACCGCCTATGTGGCGGCGCTCAACTACCAGCTCACCAGCTCCGCCACGCTCGACAACCACAATTTCGAGGTCAAGGGACTGCGTTGGATCACCGGATGGGACCGATCGAGCTATCCCGAAAACGGCTTCGATGCCGATCCGGCGCTGATCATCGACGACTTTCTCACCTCGACGCAGTTTGGCGTCGGCTTTCCGTCGGCATCGATCGACGCCACAACCTTGTTCACCCAAGGCGGCGGCAACGACGCGTCGCTGCAAACCTGGTGCCGGGCCAACGGGCTGTCGCTGTCGCCGGCGCTGACCTCCCAGGAGCCGGCTGCTTCGATCCTCGCCCGCTGGCTGCAGCTGATCAACGTTGCCGCGGTGTGGTCGAACGGCACCTTGCGCTTCATCCCCTACGGCGACCAGACCGTCACCGGCAACGGCATCACCTTCGTTCCCGGCGTGACGCCGATCTACAATCTGACCGACGACGACTTCATCGTCGAAAGCGGCGCCGACCCGCTCGAAGTGTCGGTCTCCGATCTCTACCAGGCCTATAACGTGCTGCGGGTCGAGTGTGCCGACCGCAACAATCAATACGCGCTGACCACGGTCGAAGCGCGCGATCAGAACGCCATCGAGTATCTGGCCGCGGCGACCGGCGCGGCCGGCGTGCGGCTCGCCCCGACCGTCACCGCCCACGAAATCTGCGACACCAACATTGCGCTGATCTCGGCGCAGCTTCAACTGCAGCGCGGCCTCTATATCCGCAACACCTATAAATTCCGGCTGTCGTGGGAATACTGTTTGCTCGATCCGATGGACCTGGTCACGGTCACCGATACGATCCTGGGCTTGAACAACACCGCGGTGCGTATCACCGACATCGAGGAGGACGATAACGGCTACCTGGAAGTCGCCGCCGAAGAATTTCCCCAAGGCGTGGCGTCTGCCGTGCTCTATGCCACCGCGTCGGCGACCAGCAATCCGGTGAATCGCAACGCCGGCGTCGGCTCGGTCAATACGCCGATCCTGTTCGAGCCGACCGACGAGCTCGGCGGCGGCCTGCAAATCTGGGCCGCGCTGTCGAATGCCAACAGCCTTTATGGCGGCTGCAACGTCCTGGTGGCGACCGGCGCGGATGGGCCGTATGGCTGGGTCGGCACGCTCAATCACAATTCGATGATGGGCGTTACCACCGCGGACCTTCCGGCGGTGGCGGACAACCCGGTCTCGACCACGCTCGATTCGCTCAACACGCTGGCGGTCGACCTCACGCAATCCAACGGGGTGCTCGCCGCGGCGTCGCCGGCCGATATCGCCGCGCTCGACAACCCCTGTTATGTCGGCGGCGAAATCATCTGCTTCGGCGCCTCGGCGCTGACCGCGACGAGCAACTACAGCCTTTCCAACCTCGCTCGCGGCACTTACGGCAGCGAAACATCGATCGCGGACCATCCGGCCGGAACGCCGTTCGCGCGGCTCGACAACGTCTTCAAGTATCCGTTCGGCCAGGGCCAGATCGGCCAGACGCTCTATTTCAAGTTCCAGTCGTTCAACGCCTGGGGCGGCGGCGTGCAGTCGCTCGCCGATTGCGCGGCTTACCCTTACGTGGTCACCGGCTCGGCGCTGCTGTCGCCGCTGCCGAACGTCACTGACGTCTATTCGAACTATGAGGCCGGGTTTCAGAAAGTCTACTGGAACCAGGTCAGCGACTTCCGCCCCGGCGTCGAATACGAGATCAGGCAGGGGCCGAGCTGGGCCACCGCCTTGTTCATGCGGGTGCAGGCGCATCCGCCCTTCATTGCGCCCGGCAACGGCACCTACTGGATTTCGGCGCGCTGCCAGCCGGTCGCCGGCGGGCCGATCGTCTATTCCGAGGACCCGGTCTCGATCGTCATCTCCGGCAATCAGCTGGCGCTGACCTATTCGCAGAGTTTTGACGAGGTCGCGACGCTGTTCTCCGGCTCGCTGGATTACGGCCTCACCGGCGCCGGCGGCTCGACGCTGTCGGCTTCCTTGTCGCCCAATACCAAGGCCGGCCCGAACGCCGCGGCGATCGGCACCGGCTCTTCGGCCGGGTCGACGACCTGCAGCATTACAAACGTCAACGTGCCCAAGGGCGCGCTGATCGTCGTCCTGGTGACCGACAACGGCAATCTCACCGTCGGCTCTATGGCAGACGGCAGCAACGGCAATTACAGCCTGGCGGCTTCGCTGCTCTTTGCGCCCGGCTTCGGCGCCGTCGGCAGCGTGTTCTACTTTCAGAATTCGGCGGCGCTCGCCAACGCCACCATCACCTATACGGCGCGCAATGCGGCGAACTCGCTGACCATGACGGCGTTCTATGTCACCGGCATGCAGCTTGCGGGCGCACTCGATGCCGCGGTCATCGCTTCCGCGCTCGGCACCTCGACGGCGCCGAGCGTGACGTCGGGCGTACCCGCCGCGGCGAACGAGCTGATCGTCGGCGCGTCGTTCAATTTGGATCCATCGAGCGCCGGCCCGACCTACACCCAGGCGGCAGGCTTTTCCACGCCGCCCACCGCCAAAATGTTTACGGGCAACAGCGGCACCGCCGGCGGCATTTTGGTCGATACGGCCAACAGCGCGAAGACCTTCGCGCCGACCCTGTCGGCAAGCGTGCCGTGGGCCGCGATCGTCGTCGGCTTCCAGCCTGCCGCCAACCGGGTCCCGGTGCTGAGCCTGCCGTCGCTGGTCGGCTACGGCTTTGCGGTCTCCGATTCGACCTCGCCTTCGGTTATTCCGGCCGGCGCCAGCGTGCAGTCGGTTAATTTCTTCAACTCGACCGATTACGGCGCGCTCGAGCTCGTCAACACCGACACGCTCGCCACGATCGACGACGGGCTGATCACCGACAGCGTCGGCACCATCATCGACGACGGGTCGATCACCGATTCGGTGGCGGAGCTCACGCTGTCCGCCACCGTCGCCGGCGCCGGGCCGGCGAACGGCGATACCATCGCACTCAAAGGCGTGCCGCTCGATGTGGCGCTTTATTACGAGCCGCCGAACGGTCACTGGCTCGCGTCGAGCTATCTGGTAAGCAACGATGCCAGGATCAACGCCAATGCCGCCTTCGCCGGCGTCGCGTTCGGCGCGAACTTTTTGGCGCTCGGCGATTTTCTCAACGATCCGGATTTCTTGGGCATCACCGAGACTTCGCAAATCTCCGGCTGGGTCGAGATCGCCACTGCGTCCAACCTGCCATCGACGCCGAATCCGCAATGGAGCCGGTGGCAGCAATTCACGCCGGGTGTTTTTCCGGCGAGTGCCTGGAAGCTGCGCATCGGCATGGAGAGTTCGTCGCCGCTGGCGCAGCCGCAATGCTCGGCATTCTCGTTCACGGCGCAGCTGCCGACCCGCACCGATAACTACGTCAATCAGGCGGTCGGCAGCGGCGGTCTCACCATCGTGTTCAAGCCGGACGGTGCGGTCTCGACGCAGCCGTTCAATGCCGGCGTCGCCGGCAACACCCTGCCGAGCTATCAGGTCGATTGGCAGGCCACGGCAGGCGATACCTACGTCGTCAGCGGCTTGTCGTTGTCGCAACTGACGATCCAGTTCTTCAACGGCGGCGGCGCGGTATCGCGCACCGCCTTGATCATTGTGCAGGGAGCTTAAAAAGCATGTCGCAGGCACAGACCCTACTGCCGACCGTCGGCACCATTTCGGGCGTGGCCGAGCAGGGCCTGATCAACGGTCTCGCTGCGGCGCTGCGCTCGAAATTCTCCGGCGGCTCGGTGCCGTCCGCCGCGGGCTCGCCGGATGGTTTCCAGGACTGGATGGACACCTCAGTGTCCGGGCAGGCGACCTGGAAGCTCTACCTCGCGGCCACCACCAGCTGGCTCGCGCTGATGACGATCGATACCGCCACCGGCGCGATATCGCTCAATGCCGCATCGACGCAGAACTGGGCCGCCGCGTCTGGCACTCATGACGCCATCACCGCGGCTTACGATCCGCCGGTGACGCTGCTGATCGACGGCATGGTGCTGTTCTTCCGCGCCACCGCGGCGAACCTCACCCAGGCGCCGACCTTCGCGCCGAACGGCTTGACCGCGCACGCCATCACCAAAAACGGCGGCCAGCAGCTGTGGATCGGCGACATTCCCGGCGGCAATGCCGAGATCGCGCTGCGCTACAATGCGGCCAACACGCGCTGGGAGTTGCTCAATCCGCCCGACGTGCCGATCGGCGGCATCGTGCCGTATTTCGGCGCCAGCATCCCGCCCGGCTTTGCCCTGCCGCAGGGGCAGAACCTGTCATCGACCACGTACCCCGCGGCCTCGACCGTGCTCGGCGTCACCTACGGCAATCCGGGCGGCGGCAATTTCACCATGCCCGATATGCGGGGGCGGTTGCCGGCGATGTTGGACGCCGGCGGCTCTGGGCGAATTACTGTCGCCGGCGGCAACTGGGATGGCACCGTTCTCGGCAACACCGGCGGTGCGCAGAACCGAACGATCGCGCAAAATCAACTGCCAAATGTCGCGCCGACCTTCGCCGGAACGTCGCAAACCTGGAACAGCAACCAGGGCTCAATTATCCAGCACACGGGATCGGGGGGTGGCCTTCAGAGCGGCGCCGGAATTACTACTTCCGACATAACGCCGACCGTAACCGTGACACCCGCCGGCACCGTTTCATCGATCAACGGCGGCGTGTCCCAACAAAGCATGGCGACGTTGCCGCCTATGATGATGATTAATTATATGATGAGGATCGCCTAAAAACCTTTTAATAACCGGCGCCGTACACGATGAGCCATGACGCAAGCTTCGAAAGCTGCAAGCCGTAATCTGGTCGGGAGCAAATCGCTCTCGTGCGGTAAAAATACCTCTTCGCTGTAGCCGTCCCACGCCGGGCAGGGACCTTTAGCGATGATTGTTGCTGGAATGGAGAACTTTGCCAGCTGCGCGACGGTGAATCTGTTCCTCTCGTGATTGATCGAAAGCAAGCAGCGCGCGTGTAAGCCGGCCCACCGAAAATAGTCGAAAGCTGTTGCCGTCGGCATCTCAGTGATCGAGTCGACGTTTAGCGCAACATCGAAGCGCTGTTCGGGCGCGCGATAAAGCAGCTTTATCTTGCCATCCGCTGTGGCCTCTGCCTCGCCGGCAAACCAAAGGGCATCAGGGCCGACCACTCGCGCCAGGAAACAAGCTTGAGCTACGATGCCGAGCGGCAGATCGATTGTTGTGTAATCTAACCCCGCGAGGTGCCCGTAATAGGCGGAGCGGCCCATGCCGGGACCAATCTCGACCACGGATCGCGCGTCTGGAACCAACTCCCGAATGCGCGCAATCTGATAAGCAGCAATCCGAGCCCGCTGATGGCTTAGCGCCTCGCACACAAAATCGGACGGGTTTCTCAGTTTGTTGACGGTGCGGCATAAGTCGTCGGCGCCGTAATACAGATCGGTAATCGTCGGATCAGCAAAAATCGGTCGCAGTGCGTCGTTGCCATCGGCGAGCAACGCGATGTGCACGTCGGCTCGGCGAGCATTGTGCGAAGCCCATTGCCCGCGCGCCTTTGGGGCGGCGTCTAGCGCGAGTCGATAGGCGCGGCGCACGCGATCGAGGAATTCGTCTGAGAGATAGGCTTCCACAGCCGCCGATTGCACACGGTGGCGCCTGCGAAGTCAACCGGATCGGAACATGATGGCTTTCCGGTGCTCGCAGAGACGAGAGTACCACATGGTATCTGCGCGCCGGCCGGTCGATTCTCCGCCACGGCGCGACGGCCGCGTTGAGAAACCCGAGCGGCGATTTACGTTCCTACATCTGCTCGGTATAACCGGCCGGCGAAGTACTGCTCGAACGGAACCGCCATCCCGCTATCACCGAGTCGCCGGTCAAAAGCAAAAGCACGCGTGCCTTTCATGCAGCCTGGCGTTTTAGCCCACAAGTCGAGACGGTCCGGGGCGAAGGGCTGGATTGCCAATTTGGTATTGATTTTATGTTCTGTCGCGGCAGGTCTCCTTCTGTCCGAGATTGCCGTGCGCCTATTCGCGCCACAGCCTATCAATGGAATTTTCTTCGACTATGCGCCGCGTGGCTACATGGTCACCAAATCCAAAGGCGCCGCGCTGTTCAGCATTGGAGAAAACAAAGGGATCTATCACTTCGTCTCGCCTCATCTGCGACGATTGCATCCGCCGCCGCCGGGAGCCGCGCGCATTCTTGCTTTGGGCGACTCGTATACATTCGGCTTCGGTCTGCCGGAGCAAGATACCTACATCGCGCGGCTGCAGGAAAAGCTCGATGCCGCCTTCGGAACCGAGCGGATCGCGTTGTTGAATGCCGGCATTTCCGGCAGCGGCACCGCAGAACATCTGGCGTTTCTGGAGGATTTTGCTGACGAAATTGCACCGTCCGCGGTATTCGTTTTTGTCAGTATCGATGATTTCAACAGGGCGCAGCGGTCTCCGCTTTATCGTTTGCGCAGTGCAGAAACGCTGGACCTCGACGCCGGCAGAGTGTCGATCGGCGCGCTGAGAAGAGCCGTCGTCACTTCAGATCTATACAACTTCGCCATAGAGCACCTGCACTTGGCGCAGCTGATCAGGAGGACTCACCTTTTGTTTCTCACTTACACCGCCAAAGCTGCCGCGGCGGAGCAGTTGGGGCCGATCGACAGCTCTGCCGAGCAACAGCGGCTGGCACGGGCGATGTTCCGGCGTATGAAAGCGTGGTGCGATGCGCGCGGCATAAAGCTTGCCGTGATCAATAACGGATGGAGAACGTACGAGTGGTTGGCTGACCTGCTTGCCTCGGAGCAAATTGCAGCTTTCGATGCCGCGCCACATGTTCTACCGGCCATCCTGCACAATCGTGCCGCCTACGAGATAGCGGGCGACGGTCATCCCAATGCGGCTGGTGCCGCGCTCACGGCTGACGCAGTCTGGCCGTTTGTACGGAATTTTGTCACCGAGAATAATTTACAGCGGAAGCGGTGATCCTTTAATCCATCAGGGCGTCGGCGGACGCCGGCGCGCGGCTTCTTAGTCCGCGGGCGCCCGGTGTTGCATCATTTTCGTCAGTTCGGCGTTGGCGAATTGAAAGGAAAGGCGATGGCCTGCCTCGCTGAGGTGCATCGGATCGCCGTAGAGATAAAGACTTTGCGACGGCAGTCCTGATTGCAGAAAGGCGGGCGCGGCATCGTAATAGGCGATGCCGTTCCGGTGCAGGAAGTCGTCGACCAGCGTCTGCGGCAAAAAGCTGCTCTGGTCCTTTGTCCGCACTTGCGCCTCGTAGGGCATGACCAAAACCTCGAAGCTCACGCCGCGGGCCGCCAGCTCCTGGGCAATGTTGCGAAGCGGCCGCAGCGAGTCGCCGATGTTCGACAGCCGCTTCTGGTATTCTGCAAAATCCTGCCTGAAATATCGCATGGATGGATCGGTGAGAACCTTTTTCACGGACAAGTAAAGTTTGGATCGCGAACGCAAATAGCCGTTGGTCGCCAACGCAAATGCCCGAAACGACGAAAACGGACTTGGCGTACCGCCGGTGCCGTCGATCTTTTGGACCGTCGCCTCGATCTCCTGGGCGCTGGTGTCGTAGATATCGTTCAAACAATAGAACAAGAGGGCGGACTTGATGTCGGGTTTTCGCGGCAGAAGCGTGCCGGCCACATTTTCATAATCGTGCAGCCCGTACCCGATCGCCGAGGAATTATAGAACCGAACCTGCGGCATCGCGCGCTGCAGGAGACCGGCAACGGTTTTCGAGGCGTCTACGCCCACGCCAAACGAGACGGAATCGCCGAGGATCAGAACCGCGTCGCCCCCGGTCGGTCCGCGGAATGTCGGATCGATGCGAAAGCCGTTGGCGTCGGTTTGCACCGCGGCCCCGAAGGCCACGCCGCGATAGTCCGGCCTGTTGCCATAGCTGTCGCCGAACGCCCGGGAGATGAACATGCCGCGGCTGATGCCGAGAAAGTTGATACGGGTGAACCAGCGGCAATAAAGCTCGGCCGCGCCCATGATCGACAAGATCAGTGCGGCCGAACCGACGACGAGCAGAACCTTTTGCAGGAACGTGGTCTGCACTGCCTGTTTCGGCATCGGCGCGATGGATGTCATCGCAGCGCGTCTGTCACGCGCCGTTTCAATATGCCCAGGCTGCGCCGGATCGCGCCGTGCGGCTTGATCACGGCATAAAGCTGGCCGTTGGCGTCGCGCGCCCGCGCCGGCATGTCGTCGCGGTGGGTGACGCCCGAGTAGTGACTGATCAGCGACTTGCGCAGCATGCCCGGCTGTTTTGGCTTCGAGCCGCGATGCAGCAGGCGGCCGTGCCAGATCAGCACGTCGCCGCGTTTGGCGATGAACGATCGAACCTCCGCGCCGCGGCGCACGATCTCCGCGTCGATCGCCGGAACGACAAACACTTCCGAGAGCTGCGGCCACTCCGGCCGTGTCGCTTGGCGCCATGGCATGTGTTTGCGCACTTTGCTGCCGCGCATCAGCGGCCAGCGGTGCGATCCGGGCACGTACTCGAACGGGCCGGAATCGGGATGGATGTCATCGAGCGCCATCCACACGGCGGCATACCAGCTGTTGACGTGCGGCGGATTGAGATAGTCGTCCTGGTGCCAGGCGCGCTCGGTGCTGACCCAGCCGGTCAGGCAAAGGTGCAGAAACATCGGCTCGCCGACCAGAGCCTGCATTTCTTTCATGAGCGGCGGATAGAGGGCGAGTTCACGCATCTCCGGAACGTCGAGATAGGGCGTCGGCGAGGGCCAGCCGCCGGGCGCGTTGAACGCCGCACGCCGGCGCGCATAGGCATCCATCAGGCGATCGGGCAGGAAGCGCGGCAGGATCGCGACGCCGTCGCGGCGCCATTCCCGCTGCGCCGGCGTCAGCGCGCGCTCATCGACGCCGCTTTGATCGAGCGGCGGCAGCAAGCGCGGCGACGGCTCTTCGGCCAAGTCGGAAAACGTCAACGCCATCTGAACCCCTCTTCCTTGCCGCCGCGCCATTCCAGGTCCGCAGGGTAGGTCAAGTCAAGAGCCGATTATTTGATTAAACGCGCTGTCAGGGGCCGTCTCCCAGTATCGGTTCAGGCTTTTGCAGCACGCGCCGCAAGGGTTTGGCGAGACGGAAGAATGTGGCGCCGAACGTCGGAAACACCCGCAGCCCGCAAAGCGCGGCGCGAAGAACGGCGCGCTTTGCCGCCGGGACGTGCGGCAGCGCCAACTCGGCCCCCGCGATTGCCGTGACGCGCCGCTCGCCGCCGATGTCCGGATTGCGAACCAGCTCGGCTAGAAAGCCCATGGCGAACCGCGTGCCATAGACCGGCGTCAGATCGGGGTGATCGGCCAGCAGTTTTTGCAGAAAGATCAGGCGCGAAGCGACCATTTGCGTCGTATGCGAGGTGCGCCTGCCATGAAATCGCCAGCGCAGCAGGGGCACGTCGACGAATGCGTTGCTGTAGCCCGCGGCCAACAGGCGGATAAACAAATCGTCGTCCTCGTAGCCGATGAGCCTCTCGTCAAAGCCGTTGACGGCATCGAAGGCGTCGCGAGAGATCAGCGTCGCCGACGGCAGGATACACATGTCGCGCGACAGACATTCGACGAGCGAGCTTCTGTCGCGATCGAGCGATCTGACGTGCAGGAGCTGCTTCTGAAAAACCGTGCCGCTTTCGTCCATGGCGTCGGCATCGCTGAACGACCAGCCGAGCGTGGGGTTGCTGCGAAACGGGCCGATCAGTTCTTCAAGATGACGTGGGTGCCATAGGTCGTCCTGGTCGAGAAAGGCGAGCAGCCCGGACCGTGCGGCCTTGGCTCCAGTGTTGCGCGCCGACGACTGCCCGGCATTGGCTTTGCGCAACAGGCTGATGCGATTGTCGCGGTGCGCCAGCGCTTCAACCACTTGGGCGCCGTCATCGGTCGAACCGTCGTCAACGACGATGATCTCGGACGCGGGATACGTTTGGGCGAAGACGCTGTCGAGACAAGAATCGATCCAGCGCGCGCCGTTATAGAGCGGAATGATGGCCGCGACGGAGAGGTCCTGCATCGCCTGTTCCGGCTCCACCAGAGCCTCTTTGTCTATCCGATTGCATCGCGCTGTTCACCTCAAGTCAACTGGATGAAAACGCATGACCGTGCAGATCCCCTTGTCTCAAATCGGCGACCCGGCGTCTTTTGCGGCCCGCGTCGCGGCTTTTCGCCAAGCCAAGCTCGACCACCATGCCACGGTGGGCGAGCCGTCACCGCGCGAACACGACCTGGTCGAGGCCTGCGTCAAACGGGTGCCGCGCAGCGAAGTGCCCGACAATTACGAGATCGTGCCTTACGAAGTGGTCGACGACCGTCTCTCACTGCGGGCGCGCAAGGACGCGCTCATCCATGACGTCAGCTGCGAGGAGCACGCGCTCCTAGTGGCCTCGATGCCGCCCGGCAAACGGCGGTTCGATGGGCTCAAGGCCGGCGATCTTCTGCGCAAGCCGGTGACCGAGCGCTCCGACGCCGAGCAAAAATTCCTTGCCGATCGCGATGCGCGCCTTGCCCGTGAGGATGCCATCCAGCGCCACGCCGCACAGCTGATGAGCGACATCGAAGACCTGAGCGAAGACACTATCGGTGCTTGGCAGCCGGCGCCATTCCCGGACCCCTGACCCCTGGCTCCTGACTCCTGACACCTGACCCCCTGAGGCCTGAGATCATGACCGCAACGCAACTGCAGTTCCGCCGCGGTACTGCGGCGCAGATGGCGACGTTCACCGGCGCGCCGGGCGAAGTCGTCGTCGATACCAGCAACAATCGCGTGGTCGTGCATGATGGCACGACCGCCGGCGGCTGGCCGGCGGCGCGGATCGCCGAAGTCGCGCCGCAATGCGGGCGGCTGTCCTACGTCAGCGCCACGCAGATCAAGTTCGCGCCGTTCAACGGCGGCAGCGTCAAGATCGCCGGGCTCCTTTATGCGATCCCGGGCGCCGGCGTCACCGCCGCCAACACCTCGGTTTACCTGAACGGCACAGCCGGCCAGAATCTCGCGGCTTCGACGCTTTTCTATGTTTACCTGTTCAACAATGCCGGCACGCTGACCATCGATTTTTCGACCACCGGCCATGCTACCGACGCCACGACAGGCAACGTCGGCGTCGAGATCAAGAGCGGCGACAACTCGCGCACGCTGATCGGCATGGTCTACACGAACGGATCGGCGCAGTTCTCCGATACGCAACAATTCCGTGGTTTGGCGAGCTGGTTCAATCGCCGGCTCCGATCGCTTGTCGGCTTCAGCACCAGCAATGCTCAAACCAGCAGCACGACGTCATGGGTCGAGCTGGACAGCAGCAAACGTGCCGTTTTCGTGACATGGGCGGATAGCGACATTCTGACGTACATTGGAGGATCGGCCTCCAATACGACGACTGCCAATGCCACGGTGTATGACGCCGTAGGCGTGGACGGAACGACTGCTCTTGCAGCCGAAGGTTCGATTTCTCCGCAGGCGACGAATCTCGGATGGGGCATTGCGAACGTGCTGGCCTACGCCGTTAGCGAGGGCAACCACTACATAACTCCGCTCGGCCTCGTCACCGGCGGGACCGGCAGCTACTACGTCGGCGTTGGAGGGCTGTTGTCCATATGAGCACGATCATTGGTCCGACTTTTACTTCTGAATTGGCCGCAGTCGGTCTGCTCGGCGTGCCGTGTTCGTGGTCGCCGGACGGCACCTACGACATCGCGCAGCTGACGGCGGCGCAGCAGCAGACATTTCAGCAGGTTCTTGCCGCGCATGATCCGAGCAAGCAACTGCCTGCAGTCGTAGCGTATCTGCAGTTCCGTGCGCTGTTCACGGCGGCGGAAAACCAGGCCATCATGGCCGCTGCGCAGGCCAATCACGCCGTACTCGATTGGCTGCTGCAGGCCGTCGGCGCCAGTGAAATCAATCTCGGTGATGCGCAGGTGAAAGCCGGCTTGGATGCATTGGCCGGCACTGGCCTCATCACCGCAGCGCGCGAGGCGGCAATTCTCGCCAATCGGCCGCCGCCGGCGCAGTAAGCGGAAATGCACCCGGTCCCGGAACGGCAGGCGAATAGCTGTGCCAAACGCAGCCGCAGCTTCTGCCTTCGAGAGATGGCGGCATAGCGTCTGATCGCGCGCGCCCGTTCCCGGCGCAGCTCCAGCAAACAACCAGGTGACCGATGCGAGCGCTTCTCGCCGTGGCGGTGCTTTGTGCACTCGCGACCGCGCGTGCCGAAAGTCTGTCCGCCAGCCGACCGGGCGTGGCGAGCTGCTACGGCCGCGAACACCATCAAGTCCGCACCGCCGCCGGCCAAAACTACGATCCGTCGCGGCTGACCGCGGCGCATCGCTCGTGGCCGTTCGGCACCCGCGTTCTGGTCTGCAATCGGTCGCGGCGCGCTAGCGCGGTGGCTGGGGCGGCCGCGAGCGCGCGGCGCTGCATAACCGTCACCATCAACGACCGCGGGCCGGCGGCCTGGACGCATCGCGCCATCGATCTGTCGCTCGGCGCCTGCCGTGCCATCGGCAACCGCGGCCTGGCGCGAGTCTTTCTGCAAATCGTCGGAGGTCCTCATGAACCGCGTTCTCGCGATCGTTCTCGCCGCCACGCTCGCCGCGGCAGTTGATGCTGCTGCGCAGACCTCAACCGAGCGTCAGGCCTGCAAGCCGGACGTTTTCCGGCTGTGCTCTGCCGCCGAAATCGCCGCGGCTGCGCTCGGCGACCGCAGCGGCATCTACGCCTGCTTCCGCGCGCATCGCAGCGACGTGTCGCCGGCATGTGATCGGGTCCTGAAAAGTCACGGGTATTGATGATGCGTACCATCGTCGCTGTTGCGCTTGCACTTGCGCTGGCCATGCCGGCTTCTGCCCGCGATGGCGGTCGCTTTGCCGCGTCGCCGCTCAAACCGTGGTTCGATCAGCTCAAAAGCGGCAAAGGCTTGTGCTGCAGCTTTGCCGACGGCGTCACGGTCGAAGACGTCGATTGGGACGTCCACGACGGCCATTACCGCGTGCGGCTGGACGGCGAGTGGCTCGCCGTTCCCGATGCCGCGGTCGTGGCCGAGCCGAACCGCTACGGCCGGGCCGTGGTGTGGCCGTATCAGGACGCGAGCGGCGCCACCCAGATCCGCTGCTTCATGCCCGGAGCCGGTACATGAGCGAGGCCCCACAGACTCGCCGCGATGCGGCGGTGCGACGCGCATGGCTGCGCGTGCTCAGGGCTGACATACGCGCCTACGCGGCCAAATGCGATGCGCTCGCAGCCGAACAAACAGCCGAACAAATGCAACGAAAGGAGAAGAACCCATGGCGATCATTCCGCTCGTCGCCGACATCGCGCATTTCAATCCGGTGAATTTTTCCGAACTGAAACAGGCGGGCTTTGTCGGCGTCATCCACAAGGCGCGCCAAGGCGTTGCGGTCGGCGACCCGAAATATGCCGCGCGCATGGCCGCAGCGAAGAACGCCGGCCTGCGCTGGGGCGCTTATGACTTCGCCACGCATGACGACGTCGCCGCCAACGTCGCCGCGTTTCTCGCCTACGCGCGGCTCGATGACGCCGACAGCGCCTGGCTCGATTTCGAGGACAATGCCCATTCGCAAATGACCGGCGAGCAAGCTTACGAATTTCTCGATCGTGTTGCGCAAAAGCGCGGCCGCGCCTGCGGCATCTATGGCGGCAATCGCATCCGCGAACAGGTCAAGCCGCACGCTGCCAAATGGATCGACATGGCCGCGGTCGCGCCGCTGTGGCAGTGCCGCTACATCGGATCGCAGCCGGCGGACAACGCCGAGCTGTTCCGGCGCGTGCCGCCGATCCCGCCCTGGACCAGCAATTTTTTGCTGCAATACACGGGCGACGGCGTCGGGCCGCGGCCGCATAGCGCGCCAGGACTGCAAAACGGCGCCGATCTTAATGCCTTCAACGGCGCCGCCGCAGAGCTTGCGGCGGCCTGGTCCGGCGCGCTGCGCGCGGCCGCCGCGTAACGCTGTTGCGTAGAGTGGGTTAGCCGCGAAGCGGCGTAACCCACCATGCCGCTCGGTGGGTTACGCGCTGCGGCGCTACCCATCCTACGATTCCACAAAGCAACGGAGCATTGCCATGACCAACAGTCAGGGTACGGCGAAGGCTGCGCCGGCGATCGATCGGCAGAAAGTCGAAGCGGAGATTTCCTGGCTCGGCGCGCGGCTGCGCGAACCATCCACCTATGCGGGGCTGTCGTCGCTTGCCGCCGCGGCGGCGTTGTTTCACCTCATCCCGTCGGGCGACGGCGCCGACCTCGTCAAATACATCACCATGATCGGCATGGGCGTAGGCGGCCTGATCGCCATCCTGCTGCCCGAAGCCGGCCACGCCAAATCGAGACTTCCGGGCCCGAGCATCAGTTCGGCCGCTGTGATCGCGCTTGCGCTGGCACTGGCGTCAGTCGTCGCGATCAACCCGGGTTACGCCCAGCCCAAGCTGCCGATTCCGCTACTGAAGCCGAAACCGGCCGCGGTCCTGCCGGCACCGGCACACTCGGGCGATCCGCTGTCGCAATTCATGGATCAGCTCGAGAAAGTGAAGGCAGAGAACGTCGCCGCGGTCATCGCCGACATCCAGGCTGCCGACGCCGACGCCGGCGCGGTGGTGACGCCGGCGATCCCCGCTAATCCAAACGCGACGCCGCCGACGGCTGCAATCGACGCGGTCGTTCGCGATCCGATCGCGCATGCCTGCTACCCGGCGCTGATCAAATTTCTGCAGTCGACGCCGACGTTCCAGCCGGCGTCCGGCAAGCTGGTTGGCTTTCAGCTGTTTCAGCGCAAACGCGATTTCGTGGCACAGCTCAAGGCCGGACTGCCGACTTACCTGAAACTCGGCTGCGCGCCGTTGCTCGGCGACGAAGTCAATACCTTGATCCAGACCATGGCGATGATCGGGGTGAAGATCGCGCCCGCCGGCCTCGCCGCGATTTGTCCGCCCTGCGCCGCGGCCGCCGCGCCGATCGCGCTGCCGGCGCTGACCTTGACGCCTTGATTGCGGGCGATCGCCATGATCACCGACGTCGACTTGGTTGCGGCCTGCGCGGCGACCTACAAGCTGCCGCCGACCGTGCCGGTGCCGGCAAGCGGCGTGAACTGCCGCGTCACCGCCGAGTTCAGCGGCGGCGACGGTGCGCTCGTCGTCGCCTTTCGCGGCTCGGTCACCGTGCAGGATTGGCTGCGTGATTTTTTCTTTGCGCCGATCGCGGTGCGCGAGCATGCGCAGCTCGGCCGCTGTCATGCGGGCTTTCTCGACGCTGCCGAGAGTATCCTCGATGCGCTGCTGCAAGAGCTGGGGCGCTCTTCGGCGACGCTGCCGGTCCTGGTCACCGGGCACTCTCTGGGTGGCGCGCTCGCCGTCGGCGTCGGCGCATTGCTGAAGCTTGCCGGCCGGCCGCCGGCGGCGATCGTCACCTTCGGGGCGCCGCGCTTCGGCATGGCGGCTTTCGTCGCGTGCTTGAAGGACGTGCCGGTGCGCCAATACGTGCGCGGCAACGATCCGGTGCCGGCGGTGCCGTTCGACGTGCCGCCAGAATGGGCGTTTCTCGACAGCCGCGATCCGCCGATCCGCATCGGCAAAGCGCAAGCCGACCGTTTCGCCTGCCATCACATCGAAGGTTACATGGCCGACGTCGCCGCGTATCTGGCGCGGCACGACAAACAGGAGACTGCTGCCTGATGGCCGGCAAGCTCGACGACATCAGCGAAGCGATCGGACGGTTACGCGCCAGCGTCGCCGATATTCAGCGCCGCATTGCCGATAATCAGAAGCTGCAGGAACGGCGCTACGCCGAGCAACGCACCGCGCTCAACGATCTCGTGCAAAAACTCGACGAGCATGCGGCGTCGGTCGAGGCGATACGGCCGACCGTCGCCGCACTCGAGCTGGCGCGTTCAAAGCTGGTGACGTGGGCGTCGATTGGGTTTGCCAGCGTTGTTCTGCTGGGCTGGATCGTGGAGGCCGCGATCAAATGGGCGGTGACCGCGACGCTCTCGCACTTTCAGTAGCGGTTAGCGACAGTCGTTAACGACGAGCCCGGCGCGGCTGCGCACCGCGCCGGGCTTCGTCAGATGGCAAAGGCGCGTTCGGCTACAGACGCCGCCCGAACCCGCCGCGCATGCCGCCCGCAATCAGCGAGACCAGGAACAGCACGATCGCAACGAAGAACACGATCTTGGCGATACCGACCGCGGCGCCGGCGATACCGCCGAAACCCAGAATGCCGGCAATCAACGCGACGATCAAAAGCGTAACGACGAGACTGAGCATAGGTGCGCTCCCTAACGACTTGTTCGCGCAGTCAACTCGCAACAGGGCAGGGCGGTTCCGTCTGACGCGCGGAAGTTCCCGCGGCGGCGCAGGGCTTTAGGCCGTAACCGACGAGAGCCGGAGGCGCAGAGCCAGAAGCGACCGATCCAGCGCGGCCTAAATCTGATCTGGATCGTCCTTGGGCGGAAACAACAGAACGCCCAAAACAACGGCCAGCGCGATCGCCGTGTAAATGTGCGCCTGGGATTGCTGCAGCGCCAGCGCGATCTGGCTGCACAGCCGATCGACGGCAAGAAGAATCGAAGCGGGATCGCCCATCGTCGTGAGCCCCTCAATGCTCGGCAGACGGGTTGCACGTGAAGCGTGGGTCTCTTGCGGGGCGAAACGAGCGAAAATGTGGCTAAGCGGGCTACGGGCAAGCCGTCGGCTGGCGGAACCCGGCGCGGCGCACATCCGGTCGCGTCGGCACAAACCTCCCCGTTGAAATACTGAGGCTGCGACCCCGTCCGACCGCACATCTCAGCCTCATTGCCTCAGCATTTTCCGGAAGACCGCAGCCCATTCCTGACATTCACAACGGAGGCGACGCGTGCTGAACCGACAGCCTCGCGGCGGCTCGCGCGCGCCTGCGCCCATCGAGCCGATCAATACCGTTCTCCGGATTGCAGCCGAGGGCCTGGTGCTCGGGGCCGGCACCGTGCTGCTGCCGGCAGACGGTCCGCGGCAACTGCGCACCACGAAGGGCTATGAAGTCCGCGTGCTGGCGCTGCTGTCGGCCGCTTACGGCAGAGCCATCGATCCGGCCGTGCTGGGCAACATCGAGCGCGCCGCCAAGGCCTGGAACGCGGGCGACGATTGTCTCGCCTACATCCACTTGGCGCACGCCCGTCTCGGCGAGCTGCCGTACCCGCACGATGCCGCCGAGCGCCTCGTCATCGTCGACGCTTTCCTGAAAGCCGGCGGCAGCCCGCGGACTGTATTCAAAGGATTGAAGCTCGACGCCCCGTACATCGAAGCGCTCGAGAAACAGTACAATCCCGAGGAACTCCGCGTCCCGGCCGGCAGCGGCAAGCCGAGCGGCGAGTGGACGCGCGGCGGCGTGGACGCCGCAAAACTCCCGGTGCCGGCCTTCGCGCCGCGCGTCGGCGCGCCCGGCGCTGCGTCCTGGCTCAGCAGGCTTGCGCCATCCGTCCTGGTCTCTCTCGGTCGCTTCGCGCTAACCCTCATCACCGGCGCAGGCGGAGCCGTCGCGACCTTCTGGCTGCTGTTCATTCCATCATCGAACGACATTCACGTCGAAGGCGAAGTCGAGGGGGTGCCCGGCCTTCGTTATTCCTGGAATCGCGACGAGGCCGTTATCCAGTTCACATACAATGCACCTGACGGCACGCGGCGCACATTTACCGCGTGGCGGCAAGGTGACAAAGTCCGCGATATAAACGAAAAGGTTATCGGCCGAGTGCTGCCGGGCGACATTGTCGCGTTCGATCTGGCGGCGATCGCTCCCGATCTGGTGAAGCAAAATGATCCGAAACTCTGCCCGGAACCGCCGGTGCCCGACAGACCAGGCAGCGATCAGGGTAAATCCTACGAGGAAAACAGATCGAGACAGTATGAAGATTACATTAAAAAATTCATCAATGATCCACCCACCCCCAGTGGGTTGGTCTACGAGCTACCGAAGAAGGATGGGGAGCCGGTCACTTACGACGATTGCCAGAGAAACAGTGGTATCCTGATCGAAATCAAAGGGCCAAGATACGCATATCTCCTGCAGTATCCCGAACCAAGAGAGTCGATAGAGAAAGAGTTTCTAGACAAAGCTGAAAGACAGGTCGCGGCGAGTGACGGGCGGCCGATCGTCTGGATCTTTGCCGAACCGGAGGCGGCAAAGTATGCGCAAGAACTCTTTGCAGATCCCAAATACCCCGAGTTGCACGGAATCGTTGTTATCGACAAGCGATGGGAGCGAGAACCGAAATGAGCGAGCCGTATTATACATATGGAATTTGCTCGATTTGCGGGGTGCGCAGGGAATCGCCAGCCTCCTTGGACACGAGGTTTGTGCAGACGCTCGATTCTTTGAGCAGAATTGATCCGCTTTATGCGAATTGGTCGATCATTGATGCGCACGCCGTGTCATCGAGTCCTCTCGCTGCAGCACGATCACGGATTGTGGAGATCATCGAAAACAATGTCGCACGCGACGATGCCGGCGGGCCCGATCCAGACTTTGGCTATTATGTAACGGCAAGAACAAAAAAGAATATAAACCCGCGAAACGTGAGCTTCAGGGTTGTGGCCGGCGGAAAACGTAGCAGCAGTACGACGCTTGAGGTCGGCGATTACAAGGTGGCGCCTGATCTGGCAATCGTCACCTATCCCCGCTTTAAGGCGGCGTTGCTCGCGATCATTGCGGCTTGGCACCCGCAATACGCGTTCGCCTACGCCCACAGGGTGGGCTCGGTCCTCGTGCCGATCAAGCTAGGGAGCCTGGAAGCAAACCAGGTGAAAGGCGTGCGGCAGGTCCCCGGCGATCCGACGTTTCCAGACGACTTTTACATCCCCTGGCTTCTCTATCTCTCAGCCCCGTGCGTCGCCAGACTTAAGGTGACGTCCGAAATACAAACGCAGCGCACCCCCGACGGCGGATTGCTGATGATTGCAGCCGAAGATCGGCTCGACCCCGCCAACCCCGCCCATATAAGATGCGCACGAGTTCTCGCCGAGACGCTGATCGCGTGCAGGGGCTACTCATCGAAGCACGCTTAGCGCGTGATCTCAGCCCATGAATTGTATGGCTCATTATTTCACCTTGACGCGTGCCAAGCACGCATGGGAACATAACAAGAACTCGCGTCGGGGCGCAAATCGGGCCTCAAGGGTATCACAGTCGCTTACGTTCCCTGGGTAAGGAGCGGCCGATGATGACGACGATAAATTATCGCTATTTCGTCCGGGGTCGGTGGGTAGGTCGGGCCGATGAAAAGCCTGCTGTCATCGGGGAAAAGTTCTTGCAGACGCTCGATGCACTGGGTGGCATCGCCTCCCTTTTTGAAGGTTGGCAGTTCACCGGGGCTTGGCAGATCCCCGAAGAGCATAGATCAGAATTCGTGCCGCTTGCCATCGGGCGCAAACGCATTGCTGAGATTGTTGAAAGCGGTGTCTACGTGGACGACTTTAACAAACCCTGTCCAGAAAATGGACATTTCGTGATAGCCGTGGCCGGGGCGAGAGGTCCTCGCCATGTGTCGCTTGCAGCATCGTCCAGCGACCAGCACTTCGAGCTTTCGTTAGGAGAATACGATCTCCCATCCGATTTATCGATCGTGACGTATCCGTTGTTCAAGGCCGCGCTGCTCGCCATCAGTACGGTATGGGATGCGCAGTGGGCTTACGCGACCGCATACCGAAATGATGCGGTCATGGTTCCTATCGATTTCGGGCCCGGCGTCCCGGCGTTCAGAGTAGATAGCGCTCTTCAGGTCCCCATTGACCCGACGTTCCCCAAATCAGTTTTTCACGTGCCATGGATCATTTACCTGTCGGCACAGCATGCGGCTGACCTCAAGGTGTCTCCCGAAATCCTCACTGAACGCACCCCCAAGGGCGGGTTGCTGATGAGTGCCACTACGGACAGGCTGAATCCAACCGACCCCGAGCACGTGCGGCGCGCGCGCATTCTCGCCGAGACCATGATCGCGTGCACTGGTTGGCAGCCGCGCGGCGGGAGCGGCTGATTGGCCTAGCTACGACGGTAAGCGCTTTCCCCGATGGCGAACCCGAAGGAACGGTCAACGATTTCGGTTGACGCGCGACAGACTCTATGGGAACATAACAAGAACATAGCCGTAGGAGTGCGGGCGGTGAGCGATAGCGATGACATCGCCGAAAAAGCACGCCGCTTGGCGAAGAAGCGCGCCTTCGACTCAAGGCGCTTCCTCGCGGTGCTCGATCGCGGCGCGTACATCGACGTCGACCCTGGGACGGTTCCGGCCGCCGAACGCGAACTTGTTTTGCCGGCGCTCCGGGCAATGGTGAACGCGCAAAACGGAGTTGTTCGGGTCAATGCAGCGTCAGCGTTGCTGAAGTTCGGTGATCCTCTCGGCTGCGCGACATTAGTCGATTGCCTGCAGTCGCAGCAGCCCGAGACGCGCCGCGGCGCATTAGACCGCTTGATCAGCTCCGGCATTGGCAATCGAACACGGTCTTACAGCCTAGCAATTGACGCCGGCGCTATCCTGACGGCCCTTGAACCTTCGGTCGCCGATGCCGATCCCTGGACACGCGAACGCGCGCTAATGGTGATGAACTACCTGGCAACACCGCGCGCCTTTGACCGCTTGGCGCAACTCCTTGAGGACAGCCGCGATGATGTGCGCGCGGAAGCTGCGATAGCGCTCGGGCGATCTGGCCGGGACCGTGGCGCCGTGTTCGTCATCGAGGAGATGCTGGCCCGGCCAGATTTTCCGCGACGCCCGAAACACTATCATCTCATCGTCGCGTTGGAACGTTTGTGCGAGAGCCACGATATAGAAACGCGAGCGCGCGCGGGAGCCGTGGCTGTGCGGTTTGTGCGTCGTAATTTGGCGAGCGGGTCGGAAATCGCCAATCACGTCTGGAATTGCCTTAAGGCGGTCCGCAAAGCTCAATTACCCGAAGAAGCCGATCTCTTGCGGGGCGTCATCGCCTCGAAGGTGGAATGGTATATCCGTGGCGAGGCTCTCAAGCGGCTCGCGCAACTCGAAGGTCGGAATGGCATTCCGCGACTCCTCTCGGCACTTTCTGATCCTGATTTACGCGACGCGGCATTAGACGGGTTGGGAGCGCTTGTCGACGGTGCAGTCGATCCCATGATCGTCGACACGCTCGCCCGGGAAATTGCGCGCGAAGGCGCGAAGAATATCTCAGTTGTTGTGCGGACGTTTCTCGCCTGCGGCGGACAGGCGAAAGCTCTCGCGGCGGACATTCAAGCGCGTCTAGACTCGAAAACAGCAATGGTGGTTCACTGGCTGCTGAACGACATCGGACCAAGGGAGGTGGTCGCGAAGCTACGGCGAGCGTGTGGCGACAAGGAAATAAGCGAAGCAGCGATCGAGAAGCTCGAGGAAAAGTGGCGGGCGGATTTTAATGGTGAGTTGTTCGTTTGGAACATTCTTAGCGAACCACCGAATTGTCTGACCGCAGTGGTCTGCAAGACAGTTACGTCCCCTGCCGAGCACGAGCGCCTCATCGAAGACCTAGCCAAGATAACCAATGGCCGTTTCGACGTTGAGGATGTCGCGCAGGTCGTTGAAACGAGTGGCGAAGAGTTGCGGCTGCTGCTCGTTCACCGGGGCAAAGGATATTCGTTTTCGATTCAACACGAAGGACGGTGGCGCAATCTTTCAGGCGTGCTTCAGGGACTCAATGGCATACTGGAAGGTCTCGGCATGCCGGACCGCTTCATCGAGCTTGGGGAAGGCGGTTACGAATGTGCGGTCGTGACCTTTGTTCACGCTGAGAAGTTTCTGGCTGCCGCTCGCGAGCTGCATATTCAGATCGCGAAGACTGCGTAACTTTGGTTTGAGGCAGATGGTAGCGGGGATTAATTCTCAGTGTATCTTGGGCATACCGTCTACGATGCGCGATGAATGGCTGGGGCGCCTGGATTCGAACCAAGACAGGCAGAGTCAGAGTCTGCAGTGCTACCGTTACACCACGCCCCATTGCGATACGCGGACCGGCTTGATGGGCGGTAGATAACCCGGCCCCGCGCGGAGAACAATAGGTCGGCAATCGTCATTGCCGGGCTCGACCCGGCAATCCATGCTGCGTCGCGGCCGCATGGATGCGCGGGTCAAGCCCGGGCATGACGAAGAAAAGGGCTTACCGCAAGGCGTCCCGCTTACCGCCGCGGCTTCTTCGGGCCGCCGCTCTTCTTCTGCGCCACCCGCTTGCGGGCCGCGGCGGTGGCGGGGACGCGTGCCGCGGCGCGCGCGCTCGCCGGTTTTTTCGGCGCCGCGGCAGCGGCCGGCGGGGCGTGGCGCGACATCGGGCCCCACCAGTTCGACGGCGTGTCGTCGCCCCAGACTTTCGGGCGCTGCGGCCGGTCCTGGTGCCAGGGTCGCGGCTCGAAGAAGCCTAAATCCTCGTCGAACATCTGGTCCATGTCGCAGAAGAACTCGATGGTCACGCCGTCGGGATTCTTGTGGTAGATCGCGATGTTGTGGCCGATGATGTGGCGGATCGGCCCCCAGGTCAGCGTGATGCCGTTGCGCGCGAGGAGATCGCAGGCGCGCTTGATATCCGACCAGTCGCGCAGCTCGAACGCGATGTGATGGATCGCGGTCTTTTCGTTGCGCAGAAAATTCACGGTGTGATGGTCGCGGCTGCAGCGCAGGAACGCGAAATAATCGCTGCGCCAGTCGGAGACGCGGAAGCCGAGCGTGTCGCAATAGAATTGGACGATGCCCTGCACGTCGGGGCACGTATAGGCGATGTGGCCGAATTTGAGCGGCATCACGCCGGTGAAGGTCGTGTCCTCGTCGGCAAAGCCGAACTCGGAAAAGATCTCGAGCGTGGTGCCCTTGGGATCCTTGAACGCCAAAGCCTCGCGGATGCCGGGCGTAATATCGCTGCGCCGCTCGCTCTTGATGCCGGCTTTTTTCAGCCGCGACGCGACTTCGCCCAAATCGCTGCCGGGCGCGATCTGGAACGACAGCCGCGGCGCCTCGGCGGCGCCGCGCTCCAGCACGATGGCCTCGAGCCCGGCTTTGGTCGCCAGGATGGCGCGGTTCTTGTCGCGCGCGGCCAGACTTAAACCCACGATGCGGGTGAAATAATCGAGCGTGCGCTCGATGTCGGGCGTGGTCAGGGTCGAATGGCCGGCGCGCTTGATCTGCAGCATGGTCTTGCTCCTCGGCTGCTCGCCGCGTGATTATGCCGGCGCGTGGACGCGCGGCTCATCGCGCACGCTGCCGATTTCATGCGCGCGCACCTTTATGGTGAGCTCGCCCAGCACCGGCGCCGAGCGGCAGACGATCACGTCGCCGGGCTTTACGGGGCTGACACCTTCCGGCGTGCCGGTATAGACGAGATCGCCCGGATAGAGCGTGTAGAACGCCGAGGCGAATTCGATCAAGCGGCGGCAATTGTAAATCAGCTTGTCGGTGTTGCTGTTCTGCCGGACCTCGCCGTTGACGGTGAGGCTGATCGGTATGTTGTCGGGGTTCGGGATCTCGTCGGCGGTCACCATCCAGGGGCCGAGCGCGGCGTAGCCGTCGACCGACTTGCGGAAACTGCGGTCCTCGCCGCCGCGCACCGTCATGTCGAGGCCGAGGCAATAGCCGACGACATGGTCGAGCGCGCGCGCCTGCGGAATGTCGCTGCCGGCCTTGCCGATCACCATGACCAGCTCGACCTCGTGGTCGTTGCGCCGGTCGGGAAAGCGCAGCGGAATGCCTTCGGACGGACCGACCAGGGCCGAGTTGGCTTTGAGAAACATGCCGGCCTCGCCGATCTTCGACGAATGCGCGCGCACGATCTGCGAGCCGGCCTGCGCCGAGGCCGCCGCCATCTCGGCGATATGCGCCGAATAATTGGTCGGCGCGCACGACAGTTTTGTCGGCCGCGCCACCGGCGGCAGCAGCTTGACCGAAGCAATCGGCTTTGCCGGCGCCTTGTCGGCCATGCGTTCGATGCGCTCGCGCCAGTGCGGCAGTGCGGCGACCACGGCGTCGCCCTTCATCGCATACGGCGCCGCGTTGCGGATCGCGGTCTGCGCCTCGGTCACGTCGTGCACCTTATCGCCGCGCACCACGCCCAGGCGATCGTCATCGTAACGGCAAAGCTTCATCGCTGTCTCCCTTACTTCACTTTGTTATAGCGCCGTTCAGCTGCGGTGGAACAGCTCGTTGAACGTCTTCTGCCATTTGCGCTGGTCGGCGGCGTCGAGCACGACCGGCGCGATTTTCATCTGCGCGAGCTGGCCGGCGAGCTCGGGCGGGTTGGTGGCGACGTCGGGACGGGTCGGGAGGCGGCCCTTGCGCGTCATGAAGCTCTCGGCTTCGGCGCTGAGCGCGAAATTGGCGGCAAGCCGCGCGGCATTGGGATGCGGCGCCAGCACATTGACGCCGACCGAGCCGAAGATCAGCGTGACCGGATCGACCAGCCAGTAATCGGTCGGGGCCCCGGACATTTTCACGTTGAGGGTCAGCGGCAGGTAATTGTTGAGCGCAACCGCGTATTCGCCGGAACCGACCGAGCGGGCCAGCGCCAAATGGCCGTCGGCGATGATCGGATCGAGCGTGTCGACGATGTTCTTGACCAGCGCGCGGCCGCGCTCCTCGCCGTAGGCGGCAAATAACGCGGCGAGCCACTCCTTATCGGTGCCGTCGATGGCGACCTTGCCGCGCCACTCCTTGTGCGCGGCGAAGTCTTCGTAGGTTTTCGGCAGAGCCGCTTTCTGAATGGATTTGGTGTTATAGGCCGGCGCGTTGTAGTTGGCGTAGACGCCGTACCAGCGGCGCTCGGCATCGCGCGCCTGCGGCATCAGGCCGGCGGCCTGCGGCGGATCGAACGGCGCCAGAAAAGCGGTCGGCATCTGCGACACGATGGTGGTGAGCGCGATATCCCAGGAGCGCTGCCGCGCCCGCTCTTCGATGGCGGCGCGCGCCATGATTTGGGTGTCCGAGCCGCGCACGTAGCTGACCTTGATGCCGCTTTCGTCTTCGAACAACTTCCACAGCGGCAGGGCCTCGCCCTCATTCATCGAGCCGTAGACGGTGAGCGCGCCCTCGGCTTTGGCCTGCTGCGCCAACTCCGGAACGAGCCAAGGATGCTGTGCCTGCGCAGCTGCCGGCGCAGGGGCAATCGCGAGCGCGCAAAGCAGAGCAGCGCTGAGACCTGTCAAGCTGGTGGTGGGCCACATCGATGATCTCCTCACGCCGGTTGGCGTTTGGAAAAGCCGAACATCACCGTCGAGATGCACAAGATGCTGACGGCCGCGGACAACAGAAACACCGCACGCGGCGCGCCGTTGTCCATCAGGTAACCGTAAACGATCGGCGCGATGCTGGCGCCGATGTTGAAGCCGACGCTGACGAAACCGAACACCAGGCCGTAGGCGCCGGCCGGCGTCGCCGCGCGCACCAGCATATCGCGCGACGGATAGGTGGCGCCGACGCAGAAGCCGGAAAAGCCCATCAGCGCGATCAGCCCCACCGCCGGCAGGTTGAAGAGGCCGACCAGCGCCGTGACCACGCCGCCGACCGCGAGCCCGGCTGCGGCGACGGCGGCATGCCGCGTGGTGCGGCCGGCGACAAAGCCGCCGGCGAGAACGCCGAGCGCATTGAAAGCAAGCAGGCTGGTGAGCGCCATGTTGGCGATGCCGACCGGCGTCGCATGCAGCGCGCCGAGCGCGACGACCAGATAGGTGTTGAGCCCGCCGCCCATGATCGAGGTCAGGACGAAATAGGCGAGGTTGAGCAGGATCGGCGCAGTGAGCAGGACTCTCCAGCTGCCGGCCGCCGCGGCGCGGGACTTGGCCGGCGCGTTGGCGACGTGCGGCTGTTCGGCTTCGGGCTCGCCTTGCGCGATCAGCACTGCAAGCACGATGAAGCCGATGATTGAAGCGCCCACATAGGCGCCGCGCCAGCCGAAGGCGTGCTGCATGTAGAGCAAGGTCGGCGGCGCGATCGCCGAGCCGACGATGCCGGCGAACGAGTGGAACGCGAAAACCTGGCCGACCTTTTGCTTCGGCGCATGATGCGACAACAGCGAATAATCGGCCGGGTGAAAAACCGTGTTGCCGAGGCCGGCCAGCCCGTACATCGCGACGAATACCCAGTACGAATTGACGAGTCCGGCCACCGCATAGGCCACCGAAGCGACCGCCAGCCCGGCGATCAGCACCATGCGCGCACCGAAGCGATCGACGATAAAGCCGATCGGCGTCTGCAGCAGGCCGGACACGACGTTGAAGACGGTGAGCGCCAGCGCGAGCTCGGTGTAGCTGACGTTAAAATCCTCGCGCACGAAGGCGAACAGCGGCGCCAGCAGCAGCATATAATAATGGCTCATCAGATGCGCCGCGCACACGGCGACGATCAGCCGCGATTCGGCGGGCCGCATCGTGCGGACAGAAATGGCTTGCGTCATTGCGGGCGGGGCTGGGGGGCATTCGCGCCGGAATGCAGCGCCTGCCAGATGCGGTAGGGGGTGAGCGGCATATCGAGATGGCGGATGCCGCGCTCGCCGAGCGCATCGATCACCGCGTTCATCACCGAGGCGAGGCCGCCGGCGCAGCCGGCTTCGCCGCAGCCCTTGACGCCGAGCGGATTGGTCTTGGCCGGCGCCGGGTGATTGGCGACGCCGACCAGCGGCACGTCGGCGGCGCGCGGCATGGCGTAGTCCATGTACGAGCCGGTGAGCAATTGGCCGTCGCGGTCGTAGACCGCGAGCTCCATCAGCGCCTGGCCCATGCCCTGCACCACGCCGCCGTGCAGCTGGCCGGCGACGATCAGCGGATTGATCACGGTGCCGAAGTCGTTGACGCTGATGTAGTTGACGATCTCGGTCATGCCGGTGTCCGGGTCGACTTCCACTTCGGCGACGTGACAGCCGTTGGGAAAGGTCGAGGCGCCGGGGCCATCGCTGACATGGGTGAGGTCGAGCGTTTGCGGCGCCTCGGGCGGCGGCTTCAATCCGTCGTGCAGTTTTTGCGCCAGCTCTAGGATCGAAATGGCGCGGTCGGTGCCGACGATGACAAAGCGGCCGCGCTCGAAGCTGATATCGGCGGGGGAAGCTTCCAGCGCATAGGCCGCAAGCTCCTTGCCCTTGTCGATGATCTTCGCCGCGGCTTCGACGATGGCGGTGCCGGTGTGCATGATCGACTTCGAGCCGCCGGAGCCGCCGCCGGCAACGAGCCGGTCGCTGTCGCCCTGCACCAGCGAAATCTTGTCGATCGGGATGCCGAGCCGCTCGCCCAGCACTTGCGCGAACGGCGTGGCGTGGCCCATGCCGAAATCGAGCGTGCCGGTCGTCAAGGTCACGGTGCCGTCGGCATTGAACTTGACGTCGGCAAGTTCTTTGGAGGGCGGTGCGGTGACTTCGAGGAACGCGCCGATGCCGAGGCCGCGCAGCTTGCCGCGCTTGCGACTGTCGCGCTTGCGCTTGGCAAAGCCTTTGACGTCGGCCTGCTCGAGCGCCTGTTTGGTCAAGTTTGCGAAGTCGCCGCTGTCATAGGTCACCGCCGACGCGGTCTTGTACGGCAGTTCGCCCGGCCGGATCTGGTTGCGCCGGCGCAGCTGCATGCGGTCGACGCCGAGCTCGGAAGCGGCGGCATCGATCAGCCGTTCCATATAGTAATTGCCTTCCGGCCGGCCGGCGCCGCGGTAGGCGGAGACGTGCGAGGTGTTGGTGAACACGCATTTGGTCGAGACTTCGAGCAGCGGCGTGCGGTACATGCCCTGCACGTTCTTCACCGCATTGATGGTGCCCGGCATCTGCGCCACGGGCGACAGAAACGCGCCCATATTGGCGAAGCTCGTCAGGCGCACCGCCAAAAAATTGCCGTCGGCGTCGAGCGCCAGCTCGCCGACCACGTCGTGGTTGCGGCCGTGGCTGTCGGAGACGAAGCTGCCGGAGCGGTCGTCGGTCCACTTCACCGGGCGGCCGAGCGCGCGCGCCGCGTGCAGCACGCAGATATATTCGGGAAACACCGCGGCCTTCATGCCGAACGAGCCGCCGACCTGGCCGGTGATAATGCGCACGTCCTTGGCCGGAACGCCGAGCGCCTCGGCGACGTTGACGCGCATGCCGAACACGCCCTGCGATTCGACATAAAGCGTGAAGCGGTTGCCGTCGTAGGCGGCGAGCGCGGCGCGCGGCTCCATGGCGCTGACCACAAGCCGGCTGTTGACGAGCTTCAATCGCGTCACATGCGCGGCCTTGGCGAACGCGGCGTTCACCGCTTCGGCATCGCCAAAGTGATAGTCGAGCGAAATGTTGTTCGGCGCGTCGTCATAGAGCTGCGGCGCACCCGGTGCGGCGGCCTCTTCGGCCGTGGTCACCGCGGGCAGCGGTTCGATGTCGAGCGTCACCGCCTCCGCAGCATCTTTGGCCGCGAGCACGGTCTCGGCGACGACGCAGGCGACCGGATCGCCGACATAGCGCACCTTGTCGGTCGGCAGCGCCGGCCGCAGCGGCTTCTTCATCGGCGAGCCGTCGCGATTGGGAAACGGCACGATGCATTTGAGCGGGCCGTAGCCGGTCAGGTCGGCGCCGGTGTAAACGCCGAGCACGCCGGGCATCTTTCGCGCGGCTGCGGCGTCGATGCCGCGGATCACGCCGTGCGCGACCTGGCTGCGCACCATCACGGCGTAGCATTGGCCGGGCAGGCTGACGTCGTCGGTGTAGCGGCCCTTGCCGCGCAACAGCATCGGATCTTCGAGGCGCGGCACCGATTGGCCGACGGCAAATTTTTCGACCGCCCATTTGTCGTCGGCCGCTGCATCGGCCTGGCCACTTCCGGATTGCTGAAAATTCATCGCCGTTCGATCCCGTAAAGCATTGATGCGATGACATAATGGAGTTGGGGGAGGCCGACAAGGCGCAAAGCCCGCATGGCACGTCCTCATGGTTCGCGCCAACTTGCCCCGAGCGAGCCGGCTCCGTACACTTTCGCCCGATTTGGTCTTGAATAAAGCGGCCGTGCCGTCGAGCGCGCTTGCGCTCCAGCGCGGCGGAAAGGTTTTTGTCATGGACGCCGAGGGCCCGCCGCAAGGCGGCCGCGACGGCTTTCGCGATGGAATGCGGCGGCCAAGATGGGGCCGGCGCACGCCCTACGGCATCCGCCGCGACGGTTTTGCCGAACCCGATCGGCGTTTCGAAGCGCCGCAGCAGACCTACGCGGCGCTCGATCTCGGCACCAACAATTGCCGGCTCCTGGTGGCGCGGCCGACGGCGTCCGGCTTTCGCGTCGTCGATGCGTTTTCGCGCATCATCCGGCTCGGCGAGGGGCTCGCCGCGTCGCGCCGCATCAGCGAGGCCGCGATCGGTCGCGCCGTCGAGGCGCTGCTCGTCTGCCGCGACAAGATGCGGGCCCGCCATGTCGGGCGGGCGCGGCTCATCGCCACCGAAGTCTGCCGCGCCGCCGAGAATGGCAAAGCCTTTTGCGCAACAATTGCCGAGCAAGCCGGGCTTGAGCTGGAGATCGTCGATTCCGCCACCGAAGCGCGCCTCGCCGCGACCGGCTGTACCGAGTTGTTCGATCCCGCGGCATCCGGCGTCATTCTGTTCGATATCGGCGGCGGCTCGTCCGAGCTGGTGCGTCTCGGCCCGCGCGGTTTTAATCAAAAATGCGGTCCGCCGCCGCCGGACATTTTGGGCTGGGCCTCGCTGCCGGTCGGCGTCGTCACCCTCGCCGAGCGTTACGGCGGCAGGATCGTGACGCGCGAGATTTACGACGCCATGATCGAGGAGGTCGCGCGGCTGGTGCAAGAATTCAAGGACGCGCAGGGCGGCGATCTTGGCAGCTTCCACATGCTCGGCACCTCGGGCACCGTGACCACCATCGCCGGCGTCTATCTGCGGCTCAAGCGCTACGACCGCCGTCGCGTCGACGGCTGCTGGCTGTCCGACCAGCAGATTTCCGATGTGGTCGCCGAACTGATGGCGATGAATTTCGACGAGCGCGCCGCCAATCCGTGCATCGGCGCCGAGCGCGCCGACCTGGTGCTGGCCGGCTGCGCCATCCTGGATGCGATCCGCCGCGCCTTTCCGTGCCCGCGGCTGCGCGTCGCCGACCGCGGCCTGCGCGAGGGCATGCTGGTCGAGATGATGCGCGAAGACCGCGTCTGGGGCGAGGCCTAAGCCGCGCTGGCGCCATGGCAAAGCTCCTCAAGCCCGGCAAACAGCGCACCGCCTCGTCGCGCGCCTGGCTTACGCGCCAGATCAACGATCCCTACGTGGTCCGTGCCAAGCGCGAAGGCTTTCGCTCGCGCGCCGCCTACAAGCTCGCCGAGATCGACGACAAGTTTCATCTGCTGAAGCCCGGCGCTCGCGTGGTCGATCTCGGCGCCGCACCGGGCGGCTGGAGCGAAATCGCCGCGCGCCGCGTCGGCCCAAGCGGCCGCGTCGTGGCGCTCGATATTCTGGAGATGAAGCCGATCGCCGGCGTCGAGTTTTTGCAGCTTGATTTTTTGGACGCCACCGCACCGGCGAAGCTCAAGGATCTGCTCGGCGGCAAAGCCCACGGAAAGGTGGACGTCGTGCTCTCCGACATGGCCGCCAACGCCACCGGCCACCGCAAGACCGATCACCTGCGCATCATGGCGCTCGCCGAAGCCGCCGCGCTGTTCGCCCGCGAAGTCCTCGCCCCCGGCGGCTCTTTTGTCTGCAAGGTGCTGCAGGGTGGCACCGAAGCCGGCTTATTGGCCGAGCTCAAACGCGACTTCGAAACCGTCAAACACGTCAAGCCGCCGGCGAGCCGGACCGACTCCGCAGAGCTTTATCTGCTGGCGCGCGGATTTCGCGGAAGCCTGTAGGATGGGTCAGGCGCGTAGCGCCGTAACCCACCATTCGGAAACTCAGCTGGTGGGTTACGCGCCTTCGGCGCTCACCCACCCTACACCCCTCGGCTCGGTACCGCCTTCCGTCCCGACAGTTGCGCGCCGGCGTCCGGCGATAGCCGCACGAAAATCAGCGCCGCGGTGGCGGTGAGGGCGCCGACGATCAGGAACGCCGGGGGGAAATCCGCGGCGGTGATGGCGGTGCCGTGCTTGAAGCGTAGCGTGAATTCGACCACCAGCGCGCCGACGGCGACGCCGGCCGAGATCGAAAGCTGCTGGGCGGCGGCCGTCATGGAGGTGGCGCGGCTCAGTAGCGCCGGCTCGATTTCGGCGTAGGCCAGCGTGTTGATGCTGGTGAATTGCAGCGAGCGGAAGAAGCCGCCGATCAGCAGCACGGCGATCATGATCGCGAATGGAATGCCGGGCAGGAAGGTGGCGCACGCGGCCAGAAAAGCGGCGCTGATGAAGCTGTTGTAAAGCAGTACGTTGCGATAGCCGAGGCGCTTGAGCACGGTCACTGCCGCGGCCTTCATGAACATCGAGCCCAGCGCGCCGGTAAACGTGATCAGCCCGGATTGAAACGGCGACAGGTCGAAGCCGAGCTGCAGCAGGAGCGGCAAGAGAAACGGCAGGGCGCCGATGCCGAGCCGGAACAGGAAACCGCCGAAGATACTGGCGCGGAAGGTTGGCAGCTTGAGGAGTTTCAGGTCGAGGATCGGGGCGGTGGCGCGCTGCGCGTAGTACACATAGGCGAGCGAACAGACGGCACCGACGCCAAGCAGTGCGCCGACGACCCAGTCCGGCAGAAACGCAAGCCCCAGGACCGAGAGGCCGAACGCCAGGCCGCCGATGCCGAGCGCGGACAGGATGAAGCCGATCAGGTCGAACGGGTAAGGATATTCGGTGCGGATGTCCGGGATGAATCGCGTCGCCAGCGCGATGCCCACAAGCCCGATCGGCACGTTGATGATGAAAATCCAATGCCACGAGGCGTAGGTGGTGATGAAGCCGCCGAGCGGCGGACCGCAGATCGGGCCGATCAACGCCGGAATGGTCAGGAGCGACATGGCGTTGAGCAGCGCTTCCTTGTCGATCGCGCGCACCACGATGAGGCGGCCGACCGGCGTCATCATGGCGCCGCCGATGCCCTGGAAGATGCGCGCGATAACGAACTCCTCGAGCGATTGCGACAGCGCGCAGCCGATCGAGCCGAGCACGAACACGGCGATAGCGAGGCGAAACACGTTGCGGGCGCCGAACCGGTCGGCGGTCCAGCCGCTCGCCGGAATGAAGATCGCGAGCGACAACAGATACGAGGTGACGGCAAGCTTCAGCGCCAACGGATCGGTGCCGATGTCGCGCGCGATCGCCGGCAGCGAGGTGGCGATCACGGTCGAGTCCATGTTTTCCATGAACAGCGACACGGCGACGATCAGCGGTGCGGCGCGGCCGGTCGAGTCGGGTTGCATTGGCTCCTGTCTATCCGGCCCTGTTTCTTATACGAACGGCGCGTCGCATCAACTCATGCCTTCCATTCCGTCATGGCCGGTCTTGTCGAGGCCGGCCATGACGAGCGAACAGCGTTGCCTCAGTCGCTCTTGGCGGAGCCAGCCAGCCGCTTGAGACCCTCGGCGGGCTGGCGGAAGGCGGGATCGATCTTGAGCGCCTGCCGGAAGTCCGCGACAGCGCCTTCTTTGTCGCCGAGCCGCTCGCGGATCAAGCCGCGCGTCGAGAAGGCGCTGGCGGCGCGTGGATCAAGCTGGATGGCGGTATCGATGTCGGCGACCGCGTCGGAATTGTCGCCACTGAGGAAATGCGCCCAGGCCCGATTGTAATAGGCCAGCGCCGCTTGCGGTGACAGCGCGATCGCCTGGCTGTAATCGGCGATGGCGCCAGCCAGATCGAGCTGCTCGCGCTTGGCATTGCCGCGGTTGATGTAAGGGTCCGCGGCTTTCGGATCGAGCTTGATCGCCTGGTTCAAATCGGCAAGCGCGAGCGTGTATTCGCCCTTGGCCAATAGCGCGCTGCCGCGATTGTTGTAGGCCGCCGCCGTGGGCTTGAGCCGGATCGCCTGGTCGTAATCGGCGATGGCGCGGTCGAGCTGGCCTTTGCGGCGCCACGCCAGGCCGCGATTGTAATAAGCCGTGGCATAATTCGCATCGATGGCGAGCGCGGCATTGTAGTCGGCGATGGCGCGATCGGTGTCGCCCTTGTCGTCGAAGGCATTGCCGCGGTTGTCGTAGGCGACGGCGAACCGCGGATTAAGCCTGATCGCCTCGGCATAGTCGGCGATGGCGCGATCGAGGTTATGCAGCCGATAGTATGCGTAGCCGCGCTCGTTGTAGGCGCGGGCAAGTTGCGGATTAAGCCGGACCGCTTCGCTTAAGTCGGCGATGGCGCGATCGAGATTGCCGGCGCGACGCAGCGCGATGCCGCGATCGTAGTAAACGGCGGCGTTACTTGGATCGAGCCGCACCGCCGTATCGTAATCGGCCATCGCGGCCTCGCGCTTGCCGGTATCGTCATAGGCATTGGCGCGATTGCGATAAAACTGCGCATTTTTGCCGTCGAGCTGAATGGCGGTGGTGAAATCCGCGATCGCGCGATCGTAATCGTGGCGCTGATAGGCGGAGAGCCCGCGATTGTCATAAGCCAGCGCGAATTGCGGCGACAGTTTTATGGCGCGGTCGAAATCGGATTCGGCGCGGGCGAGCTCGCCCTTGCTGCGCCAGGCATCGCCGCGGTTGTTGTAGGCCGCCGCGAAATTGGCATCCAAACGGATCGCCGTAGTGTAATCGGCGATGGCGCGGTCGTAATCGCTCTTGGCGAACCAGGCGATGCCGCGATTGTTGTAGGCGGCGGCATTTTTCGAATCGAACCGGATCGCCTGACCGTAATCGGCAATGGCGAGATCGACCGCACCGGTGCGGCGGCGCGCCAGCGCGCGGTTAAAGTAGGCGGCGGCGTAATTCGGCGACAGCCGGATTGCCTCGTTGTAATCGGCGATGGCGCGCGCGGCATCGCCTTTCTCGTCATAGGCGTTGCCGCGCGCCATGAAGGAGGCCGCGTCGGCGGGATTGAGCGCAATGGCGCGATTCAGATCCGCAATGGCGCCATCGAAGTCGCGCTCGGCCGATAGCGCGCTGGCGCGATTGGCGAAAGCGCGCGGCGAATTCGGATCGAGATCGATGGCGCGGGCAAAATCCGCCAACGCGCCGCTGCGGTTGCCCTGCGCGCGCAGCGCGACGCCGCGATTGTTATGCAGAACGGCGAGATTGCTGCCCTGGTAGCGTCCTGAATCGATCAGGGTGGTGCAGGAGGCGATGCGTTCCTGATCGGTGGCGCGCCATTCGCCAGTACAGCGTCGCTGGTCGTTGAGGTCCTGGGCGTGGGCGGCATGGCCGACCAGGATGGCCGCGGCAAGCGCCAGCAAAAAGGAACGTCGATAAGGCAGGGGACGTGCGTTTGCCCTCATGCCAGCCGTTTTGCCGCTTCCTGGACCAGGGTGAGGTCCGCGTACTTGTTGACGTCGATATCCTGCCGCAGCAGGCCGACTTCTTTCTGCAGCTGCAGATTACTTTGCAGGGCCTTGAGATTGGGCATGCCGTTGCGGTCGCGGTACTGATCGCGGTCGCCGAACGCCCAGTCCATGCGCGCCGGCGGCGCCTTGTTGAGCCGCGCCACGATGGCGACCGCCTCCTCGTGATTCTTCGGATCGGTGTACCAGCGGATCGCGCGTACCGCGTCCTCGAGAAAATCGGTCAGCGGCGCGCGGTTCTTATCGATGAAACCGGTGCGCGCCGTCCACATGGTGAGCTGCGTGATGCCGAAGGCGTCCTTCTGGGTAAACAGCGTGTTGGCGATGGCGCGCAGGTTCGGATCGAGCGAGAACGGCGGCACGGCGCTGATCAGATCGGCTTTCTTCTCCGCCAGCATGGCGCGCATCGCCGGGAACGGCGCCTCGATGATGGTGTAGTCTTTGTTGGCTTCGAGGCCGTTCTTGCGAAGAAGCCCGCGCATGGCGATGTCGACGGCGCTGCCCATGGCGTTGGTGGCGAGCACCTTGCCCTTGAGATCGGCCACGGTTTTGACCGGGCCGTCCTTGAGCACCATGAACTCGTTGGTGCCGTGGCCGGGCACGCCGTCCTGCACCTCGTCGCAGATGACGCGCAGGTCGTCCAAATGCGCGTTCTGGATGGCGAGCGCGAACGACGAGAATGCCAGCGGGCCGATCTCCAGCTCGCCCGCCGCCAACGCCGTGATCACCGGAGGCGTGCCCTCGAAATGAATGGCCTCGGCCACGTAGGACTGGCCGTAGTGCTTGAGAATGTCCTTCTTTTCCAGCACCAGCATCGCCGATGAGGCCGGCACCACCACCCAGCCGACGCGGATTTTGACGGGCGCGGCGGCGGCCGGTTGCACGCCGCCGCCGACTGCCAAGGCCGTGCTCGCCGCCAGCGCGCCATGGCCGAATTGCCGGCGATTCAAGCGATTGGTCACGTTATCCCTCCCCACGTTCCGATAGGCCTATTCATCGCCGCCAAGGCGTGCTATCGACCGCCGCCAACCCAAAAGCGGGCCTCTGATTCGGCGAACCACAGGCCGTTCGCCCGGGGAATCACACCCCGATTCGCCGCCCCGCTGATTCTTCAGGGCCATGCGGAGTTGGCAATGGCAGTGAGTGCGAAAGACGTAGCGGCCGAAGCATACACCTTCGATGACGTGCTGTTGAAGCCCGGCCTGTCCGAGATCCTGCCCTCGGACGTCGATGTCCGCTCGCGCATCACCCGCCTGATCCCGCTGAACATCCCAATCGTCGCTTCCGCCATGGACACGGTGACCGAGGCGCACATGGCAATTGCCATGGCGCAGGCCGGCGGCATCGGCGTCATTCATCGCAACCTCGATCCAGCCGTGCAGGCCGCCCAGGTGCGCCAAGTCAAAAAGTACGAATCCGGCATGGTCGTGAACCCGGTGACGATCCAGCCGGACGCCAGCCTGGCCGAGGCGCTGGCGCTGATGCAGGAGCATCACATTTCCGGCATTCCGGTGGTCCACGGCGGCGGCAATGGCCGTGCCGGCAAGCTGGTCGGCATCTTGACCAACCGCGACGTGCGCTTCGCCACCGACAAGACGCAAAAAATCTCGGAACTGATGACCAAGGAGCGCCTCGTCACGGTGCGTGAGGGCGTCGGCCAGGACGAGGCCAAGCGCCTTCTGCACCAGCACCGCATCGAAAAGCTTCTGGTCGTCGACGCCGATTATCGCTGCGTCGGCCTCATCACGGTCAAGGACATCGAAAAGGCGGTGGCGTATCCGACTGCCTGCAAAGACGAGCAGGGCCGGTTGCGCGTCGCCGCCGCGACCAGTGTCGGCGACGCTGGGCATGCGCGCAGCGAAGCTTTGATCGATGCCGGCGTCGACCTCGTCGTGGTCGACACCGCGCACGGCCATTCCAGCCGCGTGCTCGAAGCGGTGACCCGCATCAAGCGGCAGTCGAACGCGGTTCAGGTCGTGGCCGGCAATGTCGCCACCGCCGACGGCGCCAAGGCGCTGATCGATGCCGGCGCCGATGCCATCAAGGTCGGCATCGGCCCGGGCTCGATCTGCACCACCCGCATCGTCGCCGGCGTCGGCGTGCCGCAGCTCACCGCGATCATGGACAGCGTCGAGGTCGCCCGAAAGACCGGCACCCCGGTGATCGCCGACGGCGGCATCAAATTTTCCGGCGATCTCGCCAAAGCCATCGCTGCCGGCGCCGATTGCGTCATGATCGGCTCGCTGTTGGCCGGGACCGACGAAACGCCGGGCGAGGTGTTTCTGTATCAGGGCCGCTCCTACAAGAGCTATCGCGGCATGGGCTCGGTCGGCGCCATGGCGCGCGGCTCGGCCGACCGCTACTTCCAGCAGGAGATCAAGGACACGCTCAAGCTGGTGCCCGAAGGCATCGAAGGCCAGGTGCCTTACAAGGGCGCGGTGGCCAATGTGCTGCATCAGCTGACCGGCGGCCTGCGCGCCGCGATGGGCTATGTGGGCGGCAAGGATTTGGCTGATTTCCACGCCAAGGCGGAGTTCGTGCGCATCTCCGGCGCCGGACTGCGCGAGAGCCACGTGCACGACGTGACCATCACGCGCGAGAGTCCGAATTACCCAGGCCGAAGCTAGGACAAAGATGGCCGGCGCGGCATCCGATCCATTCGCCAAAATCCGCGCCGCCACCGAAGCGCATCGCGCGCAGCATCGCTGCGGCGCCCATCCGTACGACAACGGCCCGCTGCTTGCCGCGCTGGCAGCCGCCGCCAGTGCGCGCCGCATCCTGGAACTTGGTACCGCGCTCGGCTATACGGCGCTGTCGTTCGCTTCCGGCGCGCCCGACGCGACGGTCGACACCATCGAGCGCGATGCCGAACACGTGCAGCTCGCGCGCGACAATATCGCCGCCGCCGCGCTCGACCACCGCATCACCGTGCATGAGGGCGATTTCGCCTCGATCCTGCCGACGCTCGATCCGGGTTACGACGTGGCGTTCTTCGACGGCCAGACACCGACGCCGGCGCTGCACAAGACGCTGCGCGGCCTGCTGCGCACCGGCGGCACCCTGATCACTGCGAACCTCAACCACGGCGGCACGGCGGAGACCGTGCGCAAGGCGCTGTTCGACGGCAAATCGTGGCGCAGCGCTTTGGTCGACGAGGACGGCGAGACCGCGATCAGCGTGAAGTTATAAGTTCCGCATTGGCCGCACGCGCGGCACCGTGCTAGGAGCAAAGCTGTCGTAAAAGGCGCACGCGAAATGTCTCTGCAAGCGATCCTGCTGCCGCTGTTCGTCGAAGTCATGCTGACCTTCGTGTTGTTGTTCTGGTCGGCACCGTTGCGCACCCGCGCGCTTCGCTCCGGCGCGGTGCGCGCCGAAGACATCGCGCTGCGCGAGCCGAACTGGCCGAAGCAGGCGACCCAGGTGGCGAACTCCTATGCCAATCAGTTCGAATTGCCGGTTTTGTTCTATGTGCTGACGATTCTCGCCTATATGACGCACAAGGCCGGCATCGTGTTCGTGGTGTTGGCCTGGATCTTCGTCATCTTCCGGCTACTGCACGCTTTCGTGCATGTCACCAGCAACAACGTGAATGTGCGCGGACCGCTGTTCGGCGTGTCCGCTGTGGTGCTCGCCGTCATGTGGATCATCTACATCGTCGAAGTGCTCACCGGCACTTAAAAGGGACGCCGCCATGCCACTCGACTTTTGCCATCCGACTGCTCCGCATAAAAAGCTGCGGCTGCCCGAATGGTACGTGTCCAGCCTGATGATGGACCGCGCCCTCGACGCCGTCGTCCGCCGCGTCAAGAACCTCGACCGCAAGCACGACATCCCCTATCTCGCCGGTTACAGCCTCGACGGCAAGATCATCTATATCGATCGCCACATGCCGAAGTCGTTCAAATTCCGCGGCCGCACCATCGAGACCGATCGCTTCCTCATTCTGCACGAGGAGGTCGAGAAGACGCTGATCGATCAGCTCGGCCTGCATTACCTTCACGCCCATCAGATCGCGACCCGCGCCGAGGAGGCCGCGGTGCGCGCCGCCGGTGTCGAGTGGCGCGCCTACGACCGCTTCATGCAGAAATACGTCAAGCACATCGGCGACGAGCGTCTGACCAAGGTGCCGAAGGATCTTGACCTCAAGCCATATCGCGACGAGCACGACGACGATCTGTTGCGCCGCATGCTCAAGAGCGTGCGTGCTGGCGATGCGCCGAAAGGAATTCACGTGCGCGATCTGGCAGAAGCGATCCGAAGCTTGCGCAAGCATGTGCAATGGCACGAGACGCCGGCCAGCGAGCGGTCAACGGCGATCCGCCGTGCAGCGAAAAAATAATCGCGTCTGCGTTTGCGTAATTGAGTCATGACACCTGCCGCCCGGCTTGCCGCCGCCATCGAAGTCTTTGCCGATATCGACGCGCGGCGCCGGCCGGCGGCCGACGTGCTCAAGGATTGGGGACTGTCGCATCGCTTTGCCGGCTCGGCCGACCGCGCCGCCATTGCCGGGTTGGTCTACGACGCGCTGCGACGCAAAGCATCATCGGCGTGGCTGATGGGCGCGCAGACCCCGCGCGCGGCGCTTATTGGCATGCTGCATCGCGAGCGCGGCCTCGGTGCTGAAGCCGTCGCGGCGTTGTGCAACGGCGCCCGTTTTGCGCCGGCGCCGCTGAGCGATGCCGAACGCGCCGCGCTGTCATCCGAGGCGCTCGCCAGCGCGCCGCCGGCCGTGCGCGGTGATTATCCGGAATGGCTCGAGCCGCATTTAGCCCGTGTCTTTGGCGACGACCGGGCGGCGGAAGGCGCCGCGCTCGCCACCCGCGCGCCGCTCGACCTGCGCGTCAACGCGCTCAAGGCCGAGCGCGACGACGTTATTCCGAAGCTCGCGCATCTTGGCGCCGAGCCGACGCAGTGGTCGCCGATCGGCTTGCGTATCCAGCTCGGCGCCGATGCCAAGAACCCGGCGATCCACGCCGAACCGCCGTTCCGCAAGGGCGAGATCGAAGTCCAGGATGAAGGCTCGCAGCTCGCCGCGCTGTTGACCGGTGCTCGACCCGGCGAGCAGGTTGTCGACCTCGCCGCCGGCGCCGGCGGCAAGACGCTGGCGCTCGCCGCCATGATGGACAATAGCGGCCAAATCTACGCAACCGACATCGACAAGCGCCAGCTGGCGCCGATCCATGAGCGCCTCACGCGGGCCGGCGTGCGCAACGTCCAGGTCCGCACGCCGCGCGGCGCTCCGCCCGATTCTTCGCCCGCAAGCGGGGCGGGGCTGGGCTGGGGCCTGGGCGATCTCTCCGGCAAGGCCGATCTCGTCGTCATCGACGCGCCGTGCACCGGCACCGGCACGTGGCGGCGTAACCCGGACGCCAAATGGCGCGTCCGCCCCGGCGCGCTGGCCGAGCGCCTCAAAGAGCAGGCGGCGCTGCTCGACCGCGCCGTGCCGCTCGTCAAGCGCGGCGGCCGTATCGCCTACATCACCTGTTCGGTGCTGGCGGAGGAGAATGGCGATCAGGTGCGCGACTTCATCGGCCGCGCCCGCGAATTTGTCGTGGAAAACCCGGCCGAACTGGCCAAGCCGCTGGGCGAGCGCGCCTATCTTTTCACCGACGCCGCCCTTATATCGGCCGAGGGCCTGCAGATGACGCCGCGCCGCACCGACACCGACGGTTTTTTTGTCAGCCTGCTGCGGCGTTCGCCATGACATCGACTAGCATGACGCCGGCCGCATCTGCTCGACACGATGCGGCGCTTCCCGTAAAACCCGCTATGGCGACTCACGACAAAATTCTCATCGTCGATCTCGGCTCGCAGGTGACGCAGCTGATCGCGCGGCGCGTGCGCGAGGAGCGCGTCTATTGCGAGATTGTGCCGTATCAGAAGGCCGAAGCCGCCTTCCGCGAGCTCAAGCCCAAGGGCGTGATTCTGTCCGGCGGGCCGGCATCGGTGCTCGACCAGGACGCGCCGCTGGCGCCGGTTGCCATTTACAAAGCCGGCGTGCCGGTGCTCGGCATCTGCTACGGCGAGCAGGCCATGGCCCAACAACTCGGCGGCCAGGTCGAAGGCGGCCATCACCGCGAATTCGGCCGCGCCGAGGTCGAGGTGACCAGGCCGTCATTGCTCACCGACGGCGTCTGGGAAGTCGGCCAGCGCTACCCGGTGTGGATGAGCCATGGCGACCGCGTCACCCGGCTGCCCGAAGGTTTTGCCGTGACCGGGACGTCGCCGAACGCGCCGATCGCCATGATCGCCGACGACAAGCGCAAGTTCTACGCCACCCAATTCCATCTCGAAGTCGTGCACACGCCGCACGGCGCCGCGCTCATTCGCAATTTCGTCCGCAACATCGCGCGTTGCAGCGGCGACTGGACCATGCGCGCCTTCAAGGACGAGGCGATCGAAAAAATCCGCCGCCAGGTCGGCTCAAGCAAGGTGATCTGCGGCCTGTCGGGCGGCGTCGATTCCGCGGTCGCCGCGGTGCTGATCCACGAGGCGATCGGCGATCAGCTCACCTGCGTGTTCGTCGACCACGGACTGCTTCGCCTCGGCGAAGCCGAGCGCGTGGTCGCGCTGTTCCGCGGCCATTACAATATTCCGCTGGTGCACGTCGAAGCCGAGGCCCTGTTTCTCAAAGAGCTTAACGGCGTCACCGACCCGGAGCAGAAGCGCAAGACCATCGGCCGGCTGTTCATCGACGTGTTCGAGGCCGAGGCCAAGAAGATCGGCGGCGCGCAGTTTCTGGCCCAGGGCACGCTCTATCCCGACGTGATCGAGAGCGTGTCGTTCACCGGCGGCCCGTCGGTCACCATCAAATCGCACCACAATGTCGGCGGCCTGCCCGAGCGCATGAACCTGAAACTGGTCGAGCCGTTGCGCGAATTGTTCAAGGACGAGGTGCGCGCGCTCGGCCGCGAGCTCGGCCTGCCCGACGCCTTCGTCGGCCGCCATCCGTTCCCGGGCCCCGGCCTCGCCATCCGCTGCCCCGGCGAGATCACCCGCGAAAAGCTCGACATCCTGCGCCTCGCCGACGACGTCTTCATCGAAGAAATCCGCCGCGTCGGCCTCTACGACGATATCTGGCAGGCTTTCGCCGTGCTCCTTCCAGTGCGCACCGTCGGCGTCATGGGCGACTACCGCACCTACGACAACGTGGTCGCGCTGCGCGCCGTCACCTCCACCGACGGCATGACCGCCGACTTCTACCCCTTCGACGCCGCCTTCCTCGGCACCGTGGCGACGCGGATTATCAATGAGGTGAAGGGGGTGAACCGCGTGGTCTACGACGTGACGAGCAAGCCGCCGGGGACGATCGAGTGGGAGTGAATAATCGCTAGGCCGACCTCTGAAGGAGGAAGACGATGAGGCGGTTTCCCAAACCTATATTTCATTGTTCCGGAACTGACAGCACCTTTGAGAAGGTGATGCGAAAATGGTCCTCGAGTTTCGCGCGGGTGCACCATCACTATATGAAATATTTCGAGAATGAGGATGAGCGGCCTAATTGTGGTTGGTTTTATAATGAACGAGCTAACATAAGCTTTTTAGCTGCGGCTGCTTGGGAATGCGGCTGGGTAGCGATTGAAGAATTCTCGGTTGAAAGAAGAAATAGGCCTGGAAGCGGCTACGGTCGCGCAGACCTTTTTGTTGGTACAAGCATTAAACATTCAAGTGGCGAGCCTGCCCACCTTCTGATCGAGGCCAAGCAAGCTTGGCCATCCACTCCCGCAAATGTTCGGGGGGCCTTAACCCTGCGAAACAAGGCATCAAAGATGCAAATGGCATTAAATGAGGTGCGTTCAAGCGTAAAGGCACATTATCGCTGCGGTGCAGTTTTCGTTGCTCCGTCGCTCAGTACGAGAAATGTCGATCGGATGGTTTCTCGGTACGAAGAGGTAGCAGAGGCTTTTTGGGACGCCTGCTGGAGCCTGCCAGGGTGTTGGGCGGCATTTGCTTACGCCGACTTGGCCGAACCAGAGAAGTGGATACGTAATGAAGCCAGACGTACCTTTCCGGGAATTGGCGTAGTGCTAAAGGTAGCGTAGTAGGCGAGTAAAGATTTGAGTTTCGCTCAGCGCCATAAGTTCTATAGTTAACCCAACTAGTATTTGGTGTCGGATTGTGAAGAAAGGGCACCTGGCCCAGAGATGAGTGATCCGCGCCTGAATTATGTCTGGAATCAGGGCCGGGTCCCCGTAGTAATGCGAAGAATGGGCAGGGGACAGCGGTTACGTGCTCGTCTTCCGTACGCGGAAACGAATCGCGCGTGGCTTCAGAATGGTCGAAGAACGAGGCCGATCTGGGTTTCCAGTAAGCAATACTGGGAATTGCCGAAAGCATGGTTCAACGACTTCGTAAATCGATGTTTAGAGCGCTACGGCAAGGTCTATATCATTCAGCCATATCGCGAGCAGGAGAAATGCGCTCCGGCGTGCCTCAATGCGACTGGACACGAATGCGAGTGCTCCTGCATGGGACAGAACCACGGCGCTGGAAATGATGGAAGTTGGTTCGAGGTATCCGAGACCTTTGCAACGCGCTGGGGCAACCGACAGCTGGCCTGCAGATTGCTAACCGCGAAATAGTGCAACGAAATGTCGGGGGTTGGTTAACAAGGCTAACGCGTTTAGCGTCACTGTGATAAATCTTTCGGCAGGCGAGCCGCCAGTCCCAAGCTAGGCGTACGATACTCATTTGACAGCTGCGTTGGATCGATACTCCAAAGCGCGGCTAACTCAATCACGTCGGTTTCATCGGGAATGGCGCGGCCATTTTTCCAGACTCGCGCCAGCGCTTCGCGTCGGGATAGTCCGCTTGCGACAAGCTCGTCCTGCTGAGCATGTTGCTCCTCCGCTATTTGGGAAATGTAATCTCCGGCATCGGAAGGCGAGAGGCCGTTGAGATTTGGAAATCCCAGTTTTGCCTCTTCCGAAGTCTGCTCACCAACATTCGCCCAAACGCCCTCACCGAAAGAAAAGACACGTACCGGCTTTCCGTTCAAGGCACGCGCCCACGCCACAAAGCCAACTACGCGATAGCTGCCGAAGAACTGGACATTATCAAATCGCTTCATCAAGCGAGAAAACAACACGTCAAATCTCTTGCCGATATCATGGTGAGTTTCGATAGTCGGATACGGCAACGAAAAGCCCACGACCAGGACCCAGCCGGCGACCGGTGGTGAAATGAAGACCCAAGGATCGTCCTTGTGCGACTGGCCGTATGCAGCCTCAAGTCCGGACGCCCAGTTGGCGGGCGTTGCGTCTCCGAACTGAAGCGCATCAAGGACTGATGCGGGATCAGAAGTCTTCACGGCAAACCACGAAACCTTGAATCCGAACGGCTCAGGTTCGTCTGGTGTCTGATCGAATGTGGGCATCGCTTCTCCGATTCAGCGAGCTACGAACTGCAATATTCATAATCGGGGAACCGTGAGACGAAGGCAAGCGCACCGCGCGAGCGAACGCATTGTAGAAGGCACGACAGTTAGATCACTTTAGTGCAACGCACGCAGCAAGAGCAGACACATGATGCGAATGTTTCGACTTACTAACGAGCCGGGCGGATTAGGGCTGAGTTGTAGTCCCGCTGGCGTCGCACTCGCAGGCGTGCCGCTTCTGCGCAGCACACAAGCGGGATTCGTACCGCGGTCGGCTTCTGAAATCGCGTCGTTACTCAAAGCGGCGTACGGCGAAGATCCAACCGAGCTGCAGTCAAAGCTCGACATGATCGCGCGGGCGCTCAACCGCCGGGATTTTGGCTTCGCCGCGATTGTCGCGGTTCAGACGCGGACGCCGGAGCTGAGCGCAAAGGCAGCTGCACGGCTTGCGAATGCTGCAAAAGAGCTGGCGAAATATAATCCTGATGAGCCGAGAGACTGGCATGGTCGCTGGACTACGGGCGAAGTGGCTCCGGCGCCCAAGGCTTCCCCGGCTAAGGGAGGTGCAGGCACCCAGGTCCCTGAGTCCACAGCTCCTGCCGTCTTCATTCCGGAGCAAACCACTGCTGGCCTCGATTTGCCGCTCATCCCAGTGGCTGACGGCGGGAAGAATGGCGCTGATCCCCACCAGCCAAGCCCGCTCGAACAGGAGTTCGAGGAGAAATACGATCACCTGGGACCAGTCGATTTCGCAAAGCGGGTCATCGAGTTTGGCGACTGGCTAGCGCGGCAAGGTCCAAACCTTTCCCCAGCCGAAAAGGAACGCGCCCTCGCGGAATACGCGTTTCTGCAAAACCGGCTCTCATTCTGGCTTTCCTACGACTACAAGCCTGCGATAGCGCAGGCCAACTTACTCTCCGCCGCATTGGCTCTCTATCAGGGTGCAAACATTGGCGGAATTGTCCATGCCGGCAATTTCCCCCGATCGATGCTGGACGTTGGCGTCGCGTCCATGGCTTTCGACAATCCTCCGCCGCGGCGAATTCTGCCCGCAACAAAGGTGCCCCAAGGTAGACCGGCGGGAAGCGTCGAAGCCCCCAGAGAGAGGGAGGGACTGGGCGGAACTGTGAACAACAGCGATGCCAAGATTGTTTGGGGCAAAGGTATTAAGGATCAGGGCGACGATTTTGAAACGTTTTACGGAAAGGAGAATCCTGGCGTCAGGAGATTACGCAGGGGAACAAAAGGCTTCGATTATTTCAATGACGAAACGGGCGAAGCCATTAGCGTCAAGACATTGAATACACTCAGCATAAGCTACATCAAGGACCCGCAGGAGATATTCAATACAATCCAGAAGTACGTCGATCGTGCGGTCAATTACGAGCGCTTTCGGAGTACTGACCCTGATCCGAATGATATCCAGTCCAAGACGATCCATCTAGCGATTCCAGAATATACCTCGCCAACACAGTGGCGCTATATAAACCGGGCAATAATCTACGCGAAGGAGAATGGCGTTACGATTGTGATTACAAGGATCAGACAATGAAATCGACGCAGAGATTACCATTCACCCAGTGGGCCGACATCAAGCGAACCCAAAGGTTTATTTCCGTCCAGTCGATGTCCGGATATCGCATGGTCCAGCCTGAAGATGATGGGCACGTAATTTATCTGCCGCCGGACGCGACCGACGACGCTCTGGGCCAGGCACTGCTTAAGGCGCTGGACAAGAGCCGTTTCATCTGGCCGGCCGATGAGCCCGAGTTCTTCAAATGGCAAAGATATATGGAATGTCACCGGAATTGGCAGGCGGATTTCATGTGTCGCTACGGTTACAAAACCAAGCGCGAAGCTTACATGGACATGGACTGGTGTCGGGCTGAGAGATCCGAAGGGAAGATTTCAATCAATCCGCACAAACGCGATGAGCCCGAGTATTGGAGAAGCCTTCCGGCAGACAGAACCCTGGTGATTCCAGATACGAGGGAGGCCGCTACGCTAGGTGCAGCGCTGAGATCGGCATTGGATCGTTGCGAGTAGATGTTGCATGTGCAGAATTGCCAATCGGGGCTCGAATGGATTGCGCGAAAGACCTTATGGATGCTATTGATTGAGGTATTCTGACGATACGATCTCTTACGTACTTGCTTCTCTCCGGCAGCGATCTATCGCTCACCTTAATCTCTTCGGGTGTCGTCCAGCATGCCCATCACCATCTACGGCATCAAGAACTGCGACACGATGAAGAAGGCGCGTGCTTGGCTGGAGCAGCGCGGCGTCGCGTATGCGTTTCATGATTACAAGGCTGCCGGCATCGAGCGCGAGCGGTTGGAGCGCTGGGAGAAGAAGGTGGGCTGGGAGACGCTGCTCAACCGCGCCGGCACGACGTTCCGCAAGCTGCCCGACAAGGACAAGAACGGGCTCGATGCCAGGAAGGCGACGGCGCTGATGCTCGGGGAGCCGTCGATGATCAAGCGGCCGGTGCTCGAGCTCGGCGGCGGCAAGATTTTGGTCGGCTTCAAGCCCGAGCTTTACGAGGCGGCGGTGACGGCTTGAATAGAGCGAGTCATTTTATGACGAAAGTCCGTGTTGCAGGTTTTTCGATATCGCTGGACGGTTTCGGAGCAGGGCCTGAGCAAAGCCTGGAAAATCCACTCGGCAAGCGTGGGATGGAGCTGCATCAGTGGTTCTTTGGCACGCGCACCTTCCGGGCCATGACCGGTCAGGACGGCGGCTCCGACGGCGTCGATGAGGGCTATGCATACCGCTCGATGGATGGGGTCGGCGCCTTCATCCTCGGCCGCAACATGTTCGGGCCAGTCCGCGGTCCATGGCCGGACGAGACCTGGAAGGGCTGGTGGGGCGACAATCCGCCCTATCACGCACCGACCTTTGTGCTGACGCACCATCCGCGTGATCCAATCGAGATGGAAGGCGGCACCACCTTCGTTTTCGTAACCGAGGGCATCGAGGCGGCACTGCATCAGGCGAAAATCGCCGCCAAGGGCCGCGACGTGAAGATTGGCGGCGGTGTCGAGACGGTGCGGCAATATCTACGCGCCGGCTTGATCGACGAGCTGCATTTCGCTTTGTCCCCAGTCGTGCTCGGGCAAGGCGAAGCGATGTTCGCCGGGATCGACCTGCCGGCGCTCGGCTACCGCGTCATCGAACATCAGGCGACCGAGTACGCCACCCACGTCGTGCTCAGCCGGTAGGAACTCGCATGGGCATTGCGTTCAGCGAGCACCCGTTCTCCTTCTATGTGCAGTTCAGGCGGCCGGTGCTCGAGCCTGGCGGCGGCGAGGTTGGTCGGCCTCAAGCCCGAGACTGACGAAGCGGCGGTCGCCGCCGGGCAGTAGAACGGGGATAGGCGACCAAACGTACGTCGTCCCGGTTTACCAAGCCATTTTCCTCCCAAGAAACGCCCCTATCCCGCCACCGCGGCATCACGGTTTTTCCGAAGAGGGGCTGCTTGTTACGCGCGAATGCGCGAGGGGGAATGGGCAAATTCGCCGTTCATCGAAGCAGGCACGCTCGGGGGCGCGCCTTGGGGATCAGATGAAATCAAGTGTCTTATCCGGCGCGCTTGCGCTGGCTGCATTGACCGCGGCGTCGGCCGCCGGCGCGCAAGCCGCCGATCTGCCGCCGGCACCACCGCTGCCGGCGAAGGCGTCGATCGCGTACGCGCCGAAGCTGTTCGACTGGACCGGCATTTACGTCGGCGGCCATGTCGGCGGCGGTTTCTCCGAGTCGTCCTGGAGCGATCCGATCACCGGCATCGGCAACGGCACCTTCAACAATTTCGGCTTTTTGGGCGGCGCGCAGGTCGGCGCCAATATGCAGTTCAACCGGCTGGTCCTCGGGCTCGAAGGCGATTTCAGCTGGACCAGCCTCAAGGCGTCGCGCCGCGATTCGATTGGCGAGACGATCAACACCGCCGTGCCGTGGACCTCGACCATCACCGGCCGCGTCGGCGCGGCATTCGACCGCCTCCTGGTCTACGGCAAAGGCGGCTTGGCGCTGGCGCAGGACCAGAGCAGCCTGACAGATCTCGGCGGCCACACCGCGACCAACAGCTTTATGCGGGAGGGCTGGACCGTCGGCGCCGGCCTCGAATACGCGCTCGACGATCATTGGGCGGCGAAAATCGAATACGACTATCTCGGCTTCGGCTCGCAGGCGCTGAGCTTCACCACGCCGCTGGAAAAGGTCGGCGCCAACGCCAGCCTCAACGTGCAGGAGGTCAAGGCGGGGGTGAATTTTCGATTTAACGGGCCGTAATTCCGCCCGAGCCTCGGGCCAAATTCTTCTTGATCAAAAGAAAGCCGTCGATCGCAACGGCTGCCGTTTGTTTCGAAAGGATTGTGTCAAGGGTCTCCGACCGCCGAAGGCGGCGCTTCGCGCCCTTGACACAAAAATCCTTTCGACACTTTTGCCGGCCGTTGCGATCGACGGCGCACTGCGACCGTGTGCCAGCAGATCGAAGAACAACAAGCTCATCGATCCGCGAACGCCCCTCGCTACTCCAACTTGATCTTCGCCGCGTCGATCACCGGCTTCCAGCGCGCGATCTCGGCGTCGATGCGGGCGCGGAAGTCGGCGGGCGTGTCGGGGATCGGCTCCATCAGTTGCGCCGAGAGTTTTTGTCGGACGGTCGGCGAGGTGATGGCGTCGCGGACCAGATGGTTGATGCGCTCGATCGTGGCGTCGGGAAGTCCGGCGGGCGCGATCAGGCCGTTCCAGGCGTCGGCCTCGACGTCGATGCCGGATTCCTTGAGCGTCGGCACGCCGGGCAGCAGCACAGAGCGCTGCGCGGTGCTGATGGCGAGCAGCTTTATGGCGCCGCTCCCGAGCTGTGGCGTGATCGAGATCGCCGGCAGGCAGACCATCTGCACTTCGTTGCGCATGAGCGCGGTCACCGCCTGCGGCGACGAGGCGTAGGGCACGTGCACCAACTTGGTGCCGCTCTTGAGCGCGACCGCCTCCATGGCGAGATGCGACAGCGAGCCGGTGCCGATCGAGCCGAAATTGTACTTGCCGGGATTTTTGCGAAGGAGATCGACCAGCTCTGGCACGCTGTTGACGTTGAGGCTCGCGTTGACCGCAAGCGCGCTCGGCTGCGTCACCAGGAGCGTGATCAACGACAGGTCCTTTTTCGGATCGTAGGGCAGGTGGGCGAACAACAGCGTGTTGATGGCGAGCGGGCCGCCGATGCTGATCCCGATCGTGCTGCCGTCGGGCGCCGCCTTGGCCACTGCATCGGTGCCGGTATTGCCGCTGGCGCCGGGCTTGTTCTCGACAATAAAAGTCTGGCCGGTCTGCTTCTGCAAGCCCTCGGCAATGAGCCGCATCACCAGATCGGGCGTCGACCCGGCGCCGAACGGCACGATGATGCGCACGGGTTTGCTCGGCCATTCCTGCGCGGCGGCCGGCATGAAGGCGCAGAGCGTACCGGCCAGCAGGGCCAGGACCGTCGTGGCGCACCGTTTCATCAGCGGCTCCTTCTTCCCCGCGGGCAGCGCCAGCCCGTATCATGGCGAGTGCGAAATGCGAAGGGGAGAGGCCCGTGCGCGCCACCACCAAGCTGCGCCATATTCTCAAATCCGGCCGCATCGCGGTTGCGCCCGGCGCGTTCGATGGCCTCTCGGCGCGGCTCGTGGCGCAGGCCGGATTCCCGGCGGTCTATGCGAGCGGCGGCGCCATCGCGCGCTCGGCCGGCCTGCCCGACCTCGGCCTCATCCCGGTCGATGCGATCGTCGAGCGGCTGGCGTCGATGGTCGAGGTCGTCGAGGTGCCGGTGATCGCCGATGCCGACACCGGCTACGGCAACGCACTGAACGCCCAAGCAGCGGCGCGCGCTTTCGAGCGCGCCGGCGTCGCCGCGTTTCATCTGGAAGACCAGACGTTTCCGAAAAAATGCGGACATTACGACGACAAGGGCGTCGTGCCGGTCGCCGAGATGGTGCAGAAACTCAAGGCGGTGCGCGACGCGTTGCATGATGCGGACTTTGTCGTCATCGCCCGTACCGACGCACTTGCCGTCGAAGGATTCGAGGCCGCACTTGCCCGCGGCTCAGCCTATCTGGAAGCCGGCGCCGACATGATCTTTGTCGAGGCGCCGACCTCGGAGGCCGAGATCGGAGAGATCGCGCGCCGGCTGCCGGGCCGCAAACTCATCAACATGTTCGCCGGCGGCAAGACGCCGCTCATTCCGGTGCCGCGGCTCGAAGCGCTCGGCTATAACGTCGTCATCATCCCGAGCGACAGCCAGCGCGCCGCCATCAAGGCGATGCAGCGCGTGCTGGCGACCATCGCGCGCGACGGCAGCGCCGCCGCCATGGCGGACGACATGGTGTCGTTCAAGGAACGCGAGCTTCTGGTCGATACCGCCGGCTATCTGGAGCGCGGCCGGCGCTATGGGGCCTGAACCTTGAGCCGTCATTGACAAGACGGGGCCCTGCGCCATGATCCCGGCGCGGCCGGAGCGCGGCCGCGGTTTGTTGCGCGATGTGACGCGCATAGCGTGAGCAGTGGCTGATCATCATGGGTCTTGCCCTCGAAATCCTGGGCCTCGTTATTTTTCTCGGCGCCCATGTGTTCGTCACCATGCGCGATCGCCGCGCCGCGCTGATCAAGACGCTCGGCGCCGGTCCATATCGCGGACTGTTTTCGCTGATCTCGATCGTCGGCATCGTGCTCATCGGCTACGGCTTTGCACAGTACCGGGCCGCAGGTCCGATCATGATCTGGAATCCGCCGGCCTGGACACGCCATATCGTGGTGGCGCTGATGTGGCCGGCGAGCATCATGGTCGTTGCTGCCTATATCCGCGGCCACATCAAGCGCGTGCTCAAGCACCCGATGCTGGTCGGCGTCAAAACCTGGGCGGTCGCGCATCTGTGCGCCAACGGCGATCTCGGCGGCATCATCCTGTTCGGCTCTGTCCTGCTGTGGGCCGGCTTTGACCGCGCCACGCTTAAACGCCGCGCCGATCCCGGTGCGCCGGCGATTACGGTCGGCGGCACCGGCAACGACATCATCGCCATCGCGGTCGGTACGGTGCTTTATCTCGCGCTCGGCTTTGTGTTTCACCCGCTGGTCATCGGCCTGCCGGCATTCGGCACGCCCGCGTTCGGGCACTAGCGATGTCGGCGCAGAGCGAGACGCGGCGGCTGACCGCCCCCGACATTCGCGCCCGCAAGGGCGGCGATCCGATCGTCTGCCTGACCTCCTATCACGCCCATACCGCGCGCATCCTCGACGCCCATTGCGACGTCATCCTGGTCGGCGACTCGCTTGGCATGGTGATGCACGGGCTCGAGACCACGGTCCCGGTCACCCTCGACATGATGATCCTGCAGGGGCTCGCGGTGATGCGTGGCTCGGCGCGGGCGCTGGTCGTGATCGACATGCCGTTCGGCTCCTACGAAGGCTCCAAGGAGCAGGCGTTTGCCTCGGCGGCGCGAGTGATGAAGGAAACCGGGTGCGGCGCCATCAAGGTCGAAGGCGGCCGGCGCATGGCCGAGACCATCGGGTTTCTGGTCGAGCGCGGCGTGCCGGTGATGGGCCATGTCGGGCTCACCCCGCAGGCGATCAACACCCTCGGCTCCTTCCGCGCCCAGGGCCGCGACGAGGCCGACTGGGCGCCGATCGAGGCTGACGCCCGCGCGGTGGCGGAGGCCGGCGCCTTTGCGCTGGTGATCGAAGCGGTCGCCGAGCCGCTCGGCCGCCGCATCACCGGACAGGTGGCGATCCCCACCATCGGCATCGGCGCCAGCCCCGCCTGCGACGGTCAGATCCTGGTGCTCGAGGACATGCTCGGCCTCTCGCCGCGGGTGCCGAAATTCGTCAAGCGCTTCGGCGAGCTCGGCCCCTCCATCGAGCGGGCGGTAAAGGGCTATGCCGAGGAGGTGCGGGCGCGGCGTTTCCCAGCGGCCGAGCACACCTATCCGATGCGGGCGAAAAAGCCTTAAAGCCATGGCCTTAAGCCCGATGGCGGCACGGCAAAACGCAGCCTTTGCCTTGCTGGCGCCACATCATTAGGCTAGCGGCTCACTGGGGCTTTCGGGCGTAAGCGCCGGAATTTCCTTGGAGTTTATCCGTCCAGCCGCGGCAGGGGGCCGCTGTGACGGATCGCGGTCCGGCCGAGTGCCGGCCGTTGGTTTGGACGCGCAGCCGGGGTCGGAATTTCGTGGTCGATATCTTCCAGGAAGTCGATGAGGAAGTCCGGCGCGAACAGCTGAAAAAGCTGTGGGAGCGCTACGGCACTCTGCTCATTGCGCTGTGCGTCCTGATCATTGCCGGCATCGGCGGCTGGCGCGGCTACGATTATTGGCAGGCCAAGAAGGCCGGCGAGACCGGCGCTGCGTTCGAGCAAGCCGCCATCCTCGCCGAATCCGGCAAGCACAAAGAAGCCGAGGCGGCGTTCGCCAAGATCGCCGCCGAAGGCACCGCCGGCTATCGCGTGCTGGCGCGGCTGCGCGAAGCCGGCGAACTGGCGCAGACCGACAAAAACGCTGCGATCCAGGCTTATGACGCGCTCGCCGCCGATAAGAGCGTCGGCCAGGTCATGCAGGATCTCGCCGCCGTGCGCGCCGGCTATTTGATGGTCGATACCGCGCCGTATGCGCAAATGGCGGCGAAGCTCGAGCCGCTGACCGCCCAGGACCGGATGTTTCGCCACAGCGCGCGCGAGTTGCTGGCGCTCTCAGCCTGGAAGTCCGGCGACACCAGCGCGGCGCGCAAATGGACCGATATGATGATGGCCGATCCGGCAACGCCGGCGGGCACGCGCAGCCGCGCCGAAATTTTGAGCGAGCTGATCGCCGCCAACGGCAAGGGTTAAAGAACGCATGTCGAAGCGCCGCACTCTGTCGTTGGTTCGTACCGGCTCGTTGCTCGCGATTGCGGCGCTCTTGGCGGCGTGCACCAAAGGCGGCCAATTCGACCCGACGTCGTTGCTCGACAGCGACATGTTCAACAGCAAGAAGCCGTTGCAGGGCCAGCGCGAGCCGGTCTTCCCCAACGGCGTGCCCGGCGCGGCCAACGGCATTCCGCCCGACCTCTACAAGGGCTATCAGCCGCCGCCCGAGCAAGCCGCCGATACCGGCGAAGGCGCGACTGCGGCGGTGCCGGATAACCAGGCTGCCAAGCCGGAGCGTGAGGCCAAACCAAAGCCCAAGCCGAAACCGAAAATCGCCCGCGCGCCCGCGCAGCCGCATGCCACGATCAACGTCGGATCGGGCAAACAGCCGCAAGGCGCGCCGCAGCAGCAAGTGCGGGCGCCGCAGCCGGCACAGACCGCCTGGCCCAATCCGAACCAGAGCGCACAACCGGCGCAGACCGCTTGGCCCAACCCGAACGAGACCGCGCAACCGGCGCAAACAGCTTGGCCCAATCCGACCGGACCCGCGCCTGCGGGCCAGTGATCGCGGTGCGGTGGCGCCACTGCCTGCAGCGTTGGCGCGCTTGACGAACATCATTACGGTTTGTCAGGGCTTCGCCCTTCGCCCTCCGCCATCCTGGGCGGCTGGCCGGATTCCGTCATGTCCTTTACGCTTGCCATTGTGGGACGGCCGAACGTCGGCAAGTCGACGCTGTTCAACCGGCTGGTCGGCCGTCGCCTGGCGTTGGTGGACGATACGCCGGGCGTGACGCGCGATCGGCGCGAGGGCGAAGGCAAGCTCGGCGATTTATCGTTCAAGGTCATCGATACGGCCGGATTGGAAGAGGCCGACGAGGAAAGTCTTTCCGCGCGCATGCAGACGCAGACCGCCGCGGCGTTGGCGCAGGCCGATGCGGTGCTGTTTCTCATCGACGCGCGCGCCGGCTGCACGCCCGCCGACCGCGACTTTGCCGATCTGGTGCGCCGCTCCGGCAAGCCGGTCATCGTGGTCGCCAACAAGAGCGAGGGGCGCGCCGGCGAAGCCGGTGTACTGGAAGCTTATGCGCTCGGGCTCGGCGAACCGGTCATGCTCAGCGCCGAGCACGGCGAAGGTTTGGCCGACCTCTACGACGCTTTGCGCACGGCGCTTCCCGCAGCGACGGCCGTTGCGGAGTCCGATAAGAGCGCCGCCGCGGCGCCTTGCGTAGAAGCTCCGGAAGCTGCAAAGATTATCCGATTAGCCGTCGTCGGCCGGCCGAACACCGGGAAATCGACGCTGATCAACCGGTTGCTCGGCGAGGAGCGGCTGCTGACCGGCCCCGAGCCCGGCATCACGCGCGATGCCATCGCGGTCGATGTGCAGTGGCACGGGCAGCGCCTGCGCATCCACGATACCGCCGGGCTGCGCCGCCGGCCACGCATCATCGAAAAACTTGAAAAGCTTTCGGTCGCCGATACGCTCAATGCGGTGCGCTTCGCCGAAGTCGTCATCGTGCTGATCGATGCGCAGACGCCATTCGAGGAGCAGGACACCCGCATTGTCGATCTGGTCGAGCGCGAAGGCCGCGCCCTGGTGATCGGCATCAACAAATGGGATTTGGTCAAGCCGCCACCCGGCGCATTCAAGCGGTTGCGCGAGGAGATCGATCGCATCCTGCCGCAGGTCAAGGGCGTGCCGGTGGTGGCGCTGTCGGCGCGCACCGGCGCCGGTCTCGACCGCCTGATGGCGGCGGTGCAGGAGAGCTACGCGGTGTGGAATCGCCGCGTGCCGACCGCCACGCTCAATCGCTTTCTGGCGCGCGCGACTGAACAGCATCCGCCGCCGGCGGTGCACGGCCGCCGGCCGCGCCTCGATTACATGACGCAGGCAAAAACGCGGCCGCCGACCTTCGTGCTGTTTTCCTCGCGCGCCGCGGCGCTGCCGGAGACCTATCGGCGCTATCTGGTCAACGAGCTGCGCGACAATTTCGATCTACCCGGCACGCCGATCCGGCTTGCCGTACGCGGCAAGCCGAATCCTTACGTGGGACGAAAGCGGCGGCGGTAAGGCGAATGTTTCAGTCACCGTCGCAATGATCGGTGGGCTATTTCTCGACGATGTCCTTTTCCAGCGGGCCGATCGCGGCGGCGAGGTCCTTGCGCTCCTGGTCCGGCACTTTGAATTTGTCCAAAACTTCGCCGAAGATCTTCAGCGTGCGCTCCCAGTCGGCTTTGCTGATACCGGAGCCGGCATGCGCTGTCTTCATGTCGCGGCCGGTATAGTAGCAGGGACCGCCGGCCGCCTTGCAGATGAAATCCACCACATGCTGGCGGATGCGCGCTTTGCTGTCGTCGGAGAACCCGATGAAGAAGCGCTTTTCCTGCTCGTCCGTCGCAAGCCGCGTGATGAACTCGTCGGAGACGGCCGCAATCGCGTCATAGCCGCCGAGACGTTGATAGCGATTTCTGCTGGGCCGTTGCGGCGGTCGCACATAGCGGCAGGACGAGAATGGCGCAGGCTGCAAGATGGCGGATTCGCATCGGACTACCCCCTGGGGTCGGTGGAAGCACCTCTGATTTACGGACAGGGTAGGTGCGAGTTTCAGCGCACCTGCGAAATTTTCAGGACGGCTGGGAGAATTCCAGCAGCCGGCCGGCGCGATAATCGTAGAGTTTGCCGGTCGCGGAAAAACTCGGCAGGCACAGCGGCACGATGGTTTCCGCCACCTGTTCGGCCGTCGGCAAGGTCATCGGGTCCTCGCCGGGCATGACTTGGGCGCGCATGCGGGTCCGGGTCGGGCCCGGATTGAACAGATTGACGCGGATCGGCGTGGTGGTGTCGGTCTCGGCCGCATAGGTGCGGGCCATGACATTGAGCGCGGCCTTGGAGACCGAGTAGGGGCCGCTATAGGCCCGCGCGTGGGTCGCCGCGCCTGAGGTCATGAATACGGCGCGGCCGGCATCGGAGCGGCGCAGCAGCGGATCCATGGCGCGGATCAGATGCCAATTGGCGGTGACGTTGATCGCCATGGTCTCATCCCAGCCCTGCGGATCGACATCGCGCAGCGGCGAGCGCGGCCCGACCACCGCCGCATTGCCGACCAGAACGTCGAGCCGCCGGTAACGCTCGTTCAAGGTCGTGGCGAGCCGGTAGAGCGCCGGATAGTCGCGCATATCGAGCGGCACCCCGGTCATCGAGCCACCGGCGGCACGGACCGCGTCGTCGAGCTCTTCAAGGGCGCCGACCGTGCGGCCAACGGCGACGATGTGGGCGCCGGCGCGCGCCAAGGCGAGCGACAGCGCATAGCCAATGCCACGCGAGGCGCCGGTAACGAGCGCGATCCGGCCGGCCAGCTTTTGCGGCATGCTTTAGCTCGCCTCGGCGAGCAGCGAGAGCTGGCGCGGCGGGGCTTCCTGCGCCATGCGGTCGGTGAGCGGCGTCGGATATTCGCCGGTGAAGCAATGATCGGTGAATTGCGGCCGCGTCGGATTGCGGGCCTTTTCGCCCACCGCCCGATAAATGCCGTCGACCGAGAGAAACTGCAGCGAGTCGGCGCCGATGAATTGCCGCATGCCTTCCAGATCGTGCGTTGCCGCCAGCAGCTTGTCCTGCTCGGGCGTGTCGATGCCGTAATAATCGGGATGGGTGATCGGCGGCGACGCGATGCGGAAATGCACTTCGCGGGCGCCGGCATCGCGCATCATCTGCACGATCTTCACCGAGGTGGTGCCGCGCACGATCGAATCGTCAATCAGCACGATGCGCTTGCCGGCGACCACCGCGCGATTGGCGCTGTGCTTCAAGCGCACGCCGAGCTGGCGGATGTGCTGGGTCGGCTCAATGAAGGTGCGCCCGACGTAATGGTTGCGGATGATGCCGAGCTCATAGGGAATGCCGGATTCCTGGGCGTAGCCGATCGCCGCCGGCACGCCGGAATCGGGGACCGGCACGACCACGTCGGCGGCAGCCGGCGCTTCACGGGCGAGTTCGATGCCGCAGGTCTTGCGCACGTCATAGACGCTCCGCCCGCCGACCATCGAATCGGGCCGCGAGAAGTAGATGTATTCGAAGATGCACGGCCGCGGCGGCAATTGACCGAATGGCTTTTCCGAATGGGCGCCGTCCTCATCGAACACGATGACTTCGCCGTTCTCGACGTCGCGGACGTATTGGGCGCCGATGATGTCGAGCGCGCAGGTTTCCGAGGCAAGGATCGGACAGCCGTCGAGCTTGCCCATCACCAGCGGCCGGATGCCGAGCGGATCGCGGGCGCCGACCAGCTTCTTGTTGGTCAGGCCGACGAAGGCATAGGAGCCTTCGAGCATCTGCAGGCCTTCGATGAAGCGGTTGATAAAGCGATTGCGGTGCGAGCGCGCGACCAGGTGCAAAATCACCTCGGTGTCGCTGGTCGACTGCATCATGGCGCCGTCGCGCACCAGCTGGCGGCGCAAGGTGAGCCCGTTGGTCAGGTTGCCGTTATGGCCGACCGCAAAGCCTCCGGCGTTGAGCTCGGCGAACAGCGGCTGCACGTTGCGCAGGATGGTCTCGCCGGTGGTCGAATAGCGCACATGGCCGACCGCGGCGGTACCGGGCAGGCGGTCGATCACCTCGCGCCGCGAAAAGATGTCGCCCACCAAGCCGAGCCGGCGCTCGAGGTGGAAGCGCTTGCCGTCGAAGGAAACGATGCCGGCGGCCTCCTGGCCGCGGTGCTGCAGGGCGTGCAGGCCGAGCGCGGTGATGGCCGCGGCGTCGGGATGGCCGAAAATGCCGAAAACGCCGCATTCCTCGCGCAGCCGATCGCCGTCGAGATCGAGGAGGGCAGGTTCGGTCATGGTCATCGGCCCTCCATTCGGTTCACCCCGCCCGGCCAGGGGGCGGGTTCGAAACGCCGTGCTGCTGATTCGGCGCCACCTGCGGCTCGCCGTGCTCTTCGCCCTTATTGCTCTTGTATTTGAGATATAGGGCTTCCAGGTCGGGTGACATAGAGCGCAGCCAATCGGCGGTATTGGTCAAGAACACCTTGGATTTGGCGCCCGCGACCCAGGCCGGCTGGGACTTGGTCGGCACCAGCCAGTCGAAAAACGCGAACGCCACCACGACGATGATCAGGCCGCGAGCAAGCCCGAACACGAAGCCGAGGCTGCGATCGAGCGCGCCGACTCGGCTGTCGAGGACCATATCGGAGATGCGCACCGTGATCACCGACACGATGAGCAGGGTGACCAGGAACACCCCGCCGATCACGACCCCTTTGGCGATGAGATCGCTGTTGAAATAGGCGCTCGCGGCCGGCAGCAGCTTGCCATAGGCATAAAGGGTTGCGCCGGCGGCCAGGATCCACGCCGTGATCGACAGGACTTCCCGCATAAAACCGCGGACCATCGCCAACAGCCCGGAAACCAGCATCACGGCGAGGAGCACGATGTCGAGGAGCGTGATCATGTCTTGCGGCGGTCCACTGATCCCTCTGGCGACGGGGCGTGTATAGCGGGACGCTGCCGTGCCGTCACCCGCCTTCTGGTTTGTTCACCGATCCTGGCGCGTAAAGGTTAGGGAATCGCCTGCTTTGCGTTTGTCGGGGTTAACCTATCCAGGGTTCAGGCCTTTTACTCAGCCGCCACGCCGCGATCGCGCTCGATGCGGCGCGGCCCTTCGCCGCGCGCGGCGATCTCAGAAACCAGATTAACCAGCATGGCGACCGTCGTGAGCGAAAGGCCGGATTCCGCCACTTCGCCGCGCGCCGCCTCGGGAACAATGGCGCGGGCAAAGCCGAGCTTTTGCGCCTCCTTCAGGCGCGCGGCCGTCTGCGCCACCGGGCGCACCGCACCGGAGAGCGACACTTCGCCGAAATAGACTGCATCGGCCGGCAGCGGCGCCCGTGCCAGCGACGAGACAAGGGCTGCCGCCGCCGCGACGTCGGCCGCCGGCTCCTGGATGCGCAGCCCTCCGGCGACATTGAGATAGACGTCATGGCCCGAGAGCCGAATGCCGCAATGCGCCTCGAGCACCGCCAGCACCATGGACAAGCGGCTTGGATCCCAGCCGACCACGGCGCGGCGCGGCGTGCCGAGCGTGGTGGGCGCGACCAGCGCCTGGATCTCCACCAACAGCGGCCGGGTGCCCTCGATGCCGGCGAACACGGCGGTGCCCGGACTGCCCAGATCGCGCTCGGACAAAAACAGCTCGGACGGATTGGCGACTTCGCGCAGGCCGGTGCCGGTCATCTCGAACACGCCGATTTCGTCGGTCGGCCCGAAGCGGTTCTTCATGGCGCGCAGGATGCGAAATTGGTGCGAGCCTTCGCCTTCGAACGAAAGCACCGCATCGACCATGTGCTCGACCACGCGCGGTCCCGCGATCTGGCCGTCCTTGGTGACATGGCCGACCAGGATCACCGCAGTGCCGCCGCGCTTGGCGAAGCGGATGAGTTCGCCGGCCGAGCCGCGAACCTGCGTCACCGTGCCGGGTGCCGCGTCGACGGTCCGCGTCCACATGGTTTGGATCGAGTCGATGACAAGAAGCCCCGGCGGCGCGCCGTGCGAAAGCGTTGTGACGATGTCTTCGACCGAAGTCTCAGCCGCGACGTCGACCGCCGCGTCGGCGAGGCCTAGTCGCTCGGCCCGCAGGCGCACCTGCGCGGTTGCCTCTTCGCCTGAAATGTAAACCGCGCGCTGGCCGCGCCGCGCCATGGCGGCGGCGACTTCGATCAGCAGCGTCGATTTGCCGATGCCTGGATCGCCGCCAAGGAGCAGCACCGAGCCGCGCACCAGGCCGCCGCCGGTGACGCGGTCGAACTCGCCGATGCCGGAGGCGAGCCGCGGCGCTTCGTGCGTCTCGCCCTTGAGCGGCTCGACGGCGAACGGCCGGCCCTTGCGCGACAGCCGTGCCGGGATGGCGGCGCCTTCCTCGACCAGCGTATTCCAGGCACCGCAAGCTTCGCAGCGGCCGGCCCAGCGGGCCGCCGCGGCACCGCAGCTCTGGCAGACGAAACTGTTTTGCGCGCGTGCAGCCATTTTTTGGTCGTCTCGTCGGCCGCCTAGGCCCCTTTGTAGACTTTATGGCAGCGCGGGCCGAGATGCGTGAGAATCTCATAACCGATCGTGCCGGCTGCCGCAGCGAGATCGTCGATCGAAATACCGTCGCCGATGAAAGTCGCCATGTCGCCGCGATGGACGACGCCGTCGGGTAAATCGCTGATGTCGAGGCAAATCAGATCCATGGAGATGCGGCCGGCGAACGGACAGTGCCGGCCAGCGATGCTGGCGACCGCCGCATGTTCGCGATCGGCGCCACTTGCGGCGCGCGGCACGCCGTCGGCATAGCCGAGCGCCGCAACTGCGATGCGTGAGGCGCGCTTCGCCGTCCACGTTGCGCCATAGCCGACGGTCGCACCCTTTTCAACGTGACGGATTTGCAGGATGCGGCCGGCGAATTCGACCACGGCCTGCATCGGATTGAGCCGGTCCGGCGTGGGGTTGATGCCGTAAAGCGCCGCTCCGGGGCGCGCCAGATCGCAGTGCGCCGAATCGCCGAGGAAGATGCCGGACGAATTGGCGAGTGAGGCGGGAATGCCGCGGAACAACGAACGGATTTCGGTGAATGTACGAATCTGCACCGCGTTGAGCGGGTGAGCGGGCGTGTCGGCGCAGGCCAAATGGCTCATCAACAGCGTGATGCCGTGATTTTCGGTCTGCGTCCGCGGCGCCAGAGCGGCCGCTTCGTCCGGCGGAATGCCGAGCCGGTTCATCCCGGTGTCGACGTGCAATGCCGCGCCGCCGCGCCAGTTTTGCTGGGCGACGAACGCATCCCATTCGGCAAGCTCGGTCGTGCTGTTGATCACCGGCCGCGCCGCAATGTCGATATAGGTCGCGGCATGTTCGGGTAAAAAACCATTGAGCACGTAGATCGCCGCCTCATGCGCACACGCGCGCAAGCGCCGCGCTTCGCCGAGGTCGGCCACAAAAAACGTCTTGCATCCGGCCTGCGCGAGCTTGGCCGCGACCGCTTCGAGTCCCAGCCCGTACCCGTCGGCCTTGACCACCGCGGCACATTCGGCGGTGCGGATCTCGCGGCACAGTGTTCGCCAGTTCGCCTCGATGGCGGCAAGGTCGATGGTCAGCGTGCCGCCGGTTTCCGGCACGAACGGCGCGTCAATCGTCTGCGGCAAGGTTTCGGCGAGGGCCATGCGCAGGGTTATGGCCGGGACGGTGCTGGCGGTAAAGCGGCTCGCGCGGCAGCAACGCCGGGCCGTCCTAAAAATCCGGCCGGTGCGTCGTGTCGAGATTAGAAAAGCGGGTTATGGCGCCCTCGAAGTGAAGTTCCACAGTGCCGGTCGGACCATGGCGCTGCTTGCCGATGATCACCTCGGCGCGGCCCTCGACACGCTCACCTTCGGCCAGCCATTCGGCGAATTTTTCGCGGTTGGTTTCGGTCGGCTTGCGCATCTGATGGTAATATTCCTCGCGGAACAGGAACATTACCACGTCGGCGTCCTGTTCGATCGAGCCGGATTCACGCAAGTCCGACAGCTGCGGGCGCTTATCGTCGCGCGATTCGACCTGGCGCGACAGCTGCGACAGCGCCAGGATCGGAATGTTGAGCTCCTTGGCCAGCGCTTTGAGCCGCGTCGTGATCTCGGTGATCTCCTGCACACGACTCTCGCTGGCGCGCTGGCTCGAGCCCTGCAACAGCTGCAAGTAATCGATCACCAAGAGATCGAGGCCGCGCTGACGCTTGAGGCGGCGCGTACGTGCGGCAAGCTGGCCGACCGAGAGGCCGCCGGTTTCATCGACATAAAACGGCAAATTCTGCAGCTCGATCGAAACGTCCTTGATTTTCTCGAAATCGGCTTCGTCGATCCCGCCGCGGCGGATTTTGTTTGATGGAATGCCGGTCTGCTCGGCAATGATGCGCGTGGCGAGCTGTTCGGCCGACATTTCCAGCGAGAAGTAGCCGACGATGCCGCCATTGATGGTGGCCATATGGCCGTCAGGGCGCAGTTCGCCGTTCCAGGCCTTGGCAATGTTGTAGGCGATATTGGTGGCGAGTGCGGATTTGCCCATGCCGGGGCGGCCGGCGAGGATGATGAGATCGGAGTTTTGCAGGCCGCCCATCCTGGAATCGAGATCGGTCAGGCCGGTCGCCAATCCGGAAAGCCCACCGTCGCGCTGGTAGGCATGGGCCGCCATATCGACGGCCGTGGTCAGCGCCTGAGCAAAGCGCTGGAAGCCGCCGTCGTAGCGGCCGGTTTCGGCGATTTGGTAGAGCTTGCGTTCGGCCTCTTCGATGTGACTCGCCGGCGTCGAATCGACCGGCGCGTCGTAGGCCGAATTGACCATCTCCTCGCCGATGATGATCAGATCGCGCCGCACTGAAAGGTCGTAAACGGTGCGGCCGTAATCCTCGGCGTTGATGATCGTGGTGGCTTCGGCGGCAAGCCGCGCCAGATATTGATTGACCGACAAACCGGCGACGTCGAAATCCGCCGGCAAAAACGTCTTCAGCGTTACCGGGGTGGCGATCTTGCCGGCGCGCACCAGGCCGCTGGCGAGTTCGAAAATCCGCTGATGGATCGGCTCGAAAAAGTGTCGCGGCTCGAGAAAATCCGAGACCCGGTAGAACGCTTCGTTATTGACCAGGATGGCGCCGAGCAGTGCCTGCTCAGCCTCGATGTTATGTGGCGGCGACCGGAAAGCCGGTTCGGCGGCGGGTTGCGGCTTGCGGGCGAGCGAATCGATTGGGGCCATAGCTCAGATCAAGAGAGTAGCGTGTGGCCGATTTGCGGTCGGCCGCTGTCGGGTTGGCTTGTTTGCGGTCACTCAACATCGGCGGAACACTCAACAATGCGTAACTCGCCGCACTGACGCAGTTCCTTGTCGTTCGCATGGCCCGCGCGTCCGGAGGTCGGCGCGTGTCATCGCTGTGCCGTCGATAATGCAGCGGCGTCGGTGAGGGAAACGCGATTTGCGGCTTTCCCCGTTACCCACTGTATCGCGCTGGTCGCGGCGAATGCGCTTGACGAATGCGCTTTCGCCACGCTGGCGCCGGACTCATTCCCCGGCAAGGCGCAGCGGCGGTGCCAGGTTGGCTTCGAGCGTGCGCAGCCGCGCTTCCTCGCGCACGATGTAGTCGCGCGTCGCCGGCGCGACGCCTTTGCGCTTGGTGAGCTGAATCTGGAACACCACCATGTCGCCCTCGCGGAACGCCATCTCCGAGGAGGCCAGGTAAAACTCCCACATCCGCACGAAGCGCTGGTCGTAGAGCCGCACGACCTCGTCGCGATGAGCAAGAAAGCGCTCGCGCCACGCTTTGAGCGTCTCGGCGTAATGCAGCTGCAGCACTTCGATGTCGGTCACGATCAAGCCGGCGCGCTCGATCGCCGGCACCACTTCGGAAAGGGCAGGGATGTAGCCGCCCGGGAAAATGTATTTGGCCAGCCACGGATTGGTGACGCTCGGCGGGCTTTTGCGGCCGATCGAATGCAGGAGCATGACGCCGTCGTCCTGCAGGATTTGCGCGCATTTGCCGAAATAGGCCGGATAAAAGCCGACGCCGACGTGCTCGAACATGCCGACTGAGACGATGCGGTCGAAGCGGCTGTCGACGTCGCGGTAATCGAGCAGGCGAAACACCGCGTCGCGCTGGCGGCCGCGCTCGAGAGCTCGTTGCTGAGCGCGCCGGTGTTGCTCCTCCGACAGCGTGATCCCGGTGACACGCGCGCCGCACATTTCGGCGAGATAGAGCGCAAGCCCGCCCCAACCGCAGCCGATGTCGAGCACGCTGGCACCCGGCTTGACCAAAAGCTTGGCGGCGAGGTGGCGTTTCTTGGCGAGCTGCGCGTCGTCGAGCGAGGCGTCCGGCGATTCGAAATAGGCGCAGCTATATTGCTGGTCGGCGTCGAGGAAGAGCGAATAGAGCCGGCCGTCGAGATCGTAGTGATGCGCGACATTGCGCCGGGCGCGAAACCGCGAATTGAACTGATGGAGCCGCCGCAACAGATACCGCACGAACTTCGGCGGCGAGAGCCATGCCGGCAGATCGACGCCCGGTTGACGGAACACAATAGCCAGGACGTCGGCGATCGAACCGCGCTCGACCACGAAGCTGCCGTCCATGTAGGCTTCGCCGAGCTTGAGTTCGGGATCGAGCAGGACGGCGCGCTGCGCCGCCGCTGTGGTGAAGCGCACCGCCACCGCGGGGCCGGAACCATCCCCGAAGACGTAAGTCTTGCCCGCCGCCGTGGTGACCCGAAGAGCGCCCTGGCGGATAAATCGACGCAAAAATAACACCAGCAACCGTTCCACAGTCGCCTCCACGCCTAACGACGACGCCCCTTTGCGTTCGCGCGGGATTGTCCCGCGGCCGGCTTTGAAAATGCGGGCCGCTCCCGAGCCCTCAAAGCCGATCGCCGCGCCGGCGGGGTCTTCTGCTTGCCGTCATTAAAACAAAATCATCCTTGACCAGCAATGCGGCAATGCCGCAGGGCTTGGCGGCGATGCGCCGCTCGCGTTTGGCTGATTTTCCGGTAAATAGGCCGGGTCATGAGGTTGAGGAGATCGTGGTGCTTGGACGTCTTGCACCCGCACTGGGCTTGATGGTGATTTTGGCGCCGGCAACGGCGCTGGCGCAAGTCAACATCGATCAGGATAAGAGCCCGGCCCAGCTTTACGCCGGCGATTGCGCAGCTTGTCACAAATCAGTGCGGGGGCTCGCCAATGGGCGAAGCGCTTCGTCGCTCGCGGCATTCCTGGGCGAGCACTACACGGCAAGCTCCCGAGAGGCCGCTGCGATTGCGGCCTATGTGATGGCCAGCGGCGGCGGGGCCGCCAGCCCCGCGCCGTCGCGCGCCAGGCCCGAAGGCGAGCGTACGCGCGCCAACGTCGAGCAGCCGGGAAATCACGAGGCGCACCGCCCGGTCCAGCCCGAGGGCAAACCTCCTGGAAATGCCGCAGCGCGACGGTCGGAACCCGAACGGCGCGCCGCCGTGGAGCCCGGCCAGGCCGTCCAGCCCGGTGCAGTTCGTGGACCGCTGCCGGAACGGCATGAACGCGGGGCGACGCGCCCGCGCGGCCGAGCCAAGCCGCTCGAAGCCGTCAGCCCTCCTCCTGCGCCGCCTCCACCCGCCCCGTCGCCTGAAGCTGAAGCCAAAACCGCGGTTGCGGCACCGCCTCCGGCCCAAGCTGCTGCGCCGGCCCCGGAGGCAAGCCCGGCCGGCACGGCCGAGCCAAAGGCCGCCGCGCCCGCCCAACCAGGCGAGGCAACGGCGGTGCCGCGCGACAATATCCCGGACTAAATTTCCGAATTCCGGCGATCAGCTCTGGGCGGCCGCATCGGACTCCGCCGGCTGCTCTTCGCCTTCCTGCGCGCGCCGCGCTTCGGGGTCGAAGAATGCCGCGGCCGCTGCTGCCGCGGCTTCCTCTTCGGTCGGCTCTTCGCGCCGCTGCGCGACGTCCTCGCCGCGGGCAATCCGTTCCGCTTCGTCATTGTTGCGGGCGACGATTACGGTGATCGAAGTCTCGATCTCCGGATGCAGCGCCAGCGGCACGGTATGTTGACCGATGGTCTTGATCGGGGTGTTGAGCGCGATCTGGTTGCGGTTGACCGGAAAGCCCGCGTCGCTGATCAGGCGCACGAGATCGCGCGGCGACACCGAGCCGAACAGCTGGCCGGCTTCGGAGGCCTGGCGCAGCACGGTAAAGCTTTTGCCGTTGAGTTGGTCGGCAACGCCGGCAGCATCACTCTTCATGGCCGCCGAACGCGCCTGCAGTTCGGCCTTCATGCTCTCGAATCGCGTCCGGTTCTCGTCGGTGGCGCGCAGGGCCTTGCCGCGCGGCAACAGGAAATTGCGGGCGAACCCATCCTTGACGCGCACCACCTCGCCCATCTGGCCCAGTCGCGCGACGCGTTCGAGCAGGATCACTTCCATATCGGCTTCTCCTTCGCCGCTCGATCGCGCTTTAGCGGATCACGTAAGGCAACAGCCCGAGGAAACGGGCACGTTTGATGGCCTGCGCCAGTTCGCGCTGGCGCTTCGCCGAGACAGCGGTGATCCGGCTCGGTACGATTTTACCGCGCTCCGAGACGAACCGCTGCAGGAGCTTGACGTCCTTGTAGTCGATCTTCGGCGCATTGGCGCCGGAGAACGGGCAGCTCTTGCGACGCCGGAAGAACGGACGGCGGCCGCCGCCCATTTGTGGGGACATGGCCATGACTATTCCTCCGTCGCCGCTGTTTCTTCATCGCGCGGCCGGCGCTCGCGGTCGCGCGGCCGATCGCCCCGGTCGCCCCGATCGCCGCGGTCACCAAAGCGGTCGCCGCGCTCGCCTCGCTCGCCACGGCGATCGTCGCGGTCGCGATCGCGTTCGGCACGGCGCATCATGGCGGACGGCCCGGCCTCGTGCTCTTCGACCCGGATGGTCAGGTAGCGCAGGACATCTTCATTGAGCCGCTCCAGCCGCTCGATCTCATTGATCGCCGCCGGCGGCGCGTCGATGTTCAGCAACGTGAAATGCGCCTTGCGGTTCTTGCGCAGGCGGTAGGAGAGCGATTTGACGCCCCAATATTCGTTCTTGGCGATCGAGCCGCCGAGGTTCTCGACGACGCCCTTGAGCTGGCCGGTCAATTCCTCGACCTGCTGCGCGCTGGCGTCCTGGCGCGCAAGATAGACGTGTTCGTAGAGCGGCATGGCTGCCCTTTCCTCAAGTGCCTTCGCTCGCTCCGGCGCCAAGCCCCTCGAGCCCTTCGGGAAAGGCTCGAATGCTCTGAAGGCGGGGACACCGGACGCCGGACCCATCGAGGCCCTACCGCGCTTTTTTGCGCGGCCGTCCGTTCAGCCCCCGGCCGGGGTCGAGCGGAAGCCGGACATATACGCTGGCGGCCTGGAAAGGCAAGCGGGCAGGGGGCGCGCGGCAGACCGAGGGTGCGTTTATTGACGGCTACGCTTCGGCTTGGCGGCGCCTTGGATCATCTCGGCAAGCCGCACCGCAAGCTCGATGGCTTCGCGCATTTGTCGTGCGCCGGTGCTCTGGGCGGGCGGAGCGGTGTTGCGCAGCTTCTGCACCCGGGCCAGCAGGGTTTCCAGATTCTGCTCCAACAATTTTTGTCGGAACGCCGCATCCTTACGGGCCCGCGCCAGATCGGCATCCGTCACCGGTGCAAAGGCAGCCATTGTCTCACGCCATACCAAAACGACGGGTCGCAACACCCGCGGCCACCACCTTACGGGTCGACGGTTGTCGCTTCCTTACCCGGGCAAGCGAGACATCGCATCTGCCGCGCTTGACAGGGGGGGCACAGCGGTATCTTTCGCCGCTTTCCACGGGTCAGGTCGATGGCGGTTGCATTCGTTTTTCCCGGCCAGGGCAGTCAAGCGGTCGGCATGGGCAAGTCGTTGGCCGACGACTTCGAGCCGGCACGGCGTGTGTTCGCCGAGGTGGACGATGCGCTTCGCGAGTCGCTCAGCCAGACCATCTGGGAAGGTCCGGCCGACAGGCTGATCCTGACCGAGAATGCGCAGCCGGCGCTGATGGCGGTGTCGCTCGCCGTAATACGGGTGCTCGAGGCCGAGGCGGGCCTGGACCTTGCGCGCGATGCCGCCTTCGTCGCCGGCCATTCGCTCGGTGAATATTCGGCGTTGGCTGCGGCGGGCGCTTTCTCGATAGCGGATACGGCCAAGCTCCTGCGTATTCGTGGTCGCGCCATGCAGAAGGCGGTGCCGGTCGGCGCCGGCGCCATGGCGGCGCTGGTGGGCGTCGAATTCGCAGCTGCGGAAGCGATCGCCCGCGAGGCCGCGAGCACTGGCGTGTGCGCGGCGGCCAACGATAACGGCGGCGGTCAGGTCGTGTTGTCCGGCGACAAGGCGGCGGTCGAGCGCGCCGTAGACATCGCCAAGGCACGCGGCGTGCGACGCGCGATGATGCTGCCGGTATCCGCTCCCTTCCATTGCGCCTTGATGCGGCCGGCAGCGGAGGCGATGGCCGAGGCGCTGGCGCAGGTCGTGGTCAAGCCGCCGTGCGTGCCGCTTGTCGCCAATGTGCTGGCGCGGCCGATCAGCGATCCGGCCGACATCGCGCGCAGCCTGGTGGACCAGGTCACCGGCACCGTGCGCTGGCGCGAATCCGTGCTCTATATGGCGCAACACGGCGTGACCATATTTTATGAGGTTGGTGCCGGACGCGTGCTGAGCGGACTGATCAAGCGTATCGTTGAAACCGCCGAAGCCTTGCCGATCGGCACGCCGGATGATGTTGCCCGCTTCAAGGCGGCGCGCGGCTGAACGTCGGGGGCGGAGAGGAGTCCATGTTCGATCTCAGCGGCAAGACCGCGTTGGTCACCGGAGCGACCGGACCGATCGGCGGCAGTATCGCGCGCCTGCTTCATGCCCAGGGCGCGACCGTCGGCGTTTCCGGTACGCGGCGCGAAGTCCTCGATCAGCTTGCCGCGCAGCTCGGTGCGCGCGTCCACGTGCTGCCGTGCAATCTCGCCGACGCCACGCAGACCGACGCGCTCGTGCCGCAGGCCGAACAGGCGATGGGCCAGCTCGATGTGTTGGTCGCCAATGCCGGAATGGCGCGCGATAACCTTCTAGTGCAGTTGCGCGATGAGGATTGGGATCAGGTCATTGCCGTCAATCTGTCGGCGACGTTCCGGCTGACGCGCGCTGCCGTCAAAGGCATGATGCGCCGCCGCTTCGGCCGGATCATCGCCATTACGTCGGTGGTGGGCACGACCGGCAATCCGGGACAAGCCAATTACGTCGCCGCCAAAGCCGGGATTGCGGGGATGATCAAGGCGGTGGCGCAGGAATATGCCAAGCGCGGCGTCACCGCCAATTGCGTGGCGCCGGGTTTCATCGTCACGCCGATGACCGAGAAGCTCAACGACAAGCAGCGCGAGACCATCCTGGCGAAGATCCCCGCCGGCCGCGCCGGAACAACCGATGAGGTGGCCGCCGCCGTGCTGTTTCTCGCTTCCAATGAAGCCGCTTACGTCACCGGGCAGACACTGCACGTCAACGGCGGAATGGCGATGCTGTAAAGCGGTGGAATCGCGAGCCGGCAGGGTTCGGCTGCGCTGGCCAACCCTGGGGAAGTGTGGTAACCGGACCGAAATCGGGCTCGGGGAACCTGAGAAGCCGGAGAGCGGGGCATCAACGGTCCGCCTCTGATCGGTGTCGACCCGCGGCCGTCACCGACGAAGAGACGAAGACTCAATCCCAATGAGTCGCGTTGAAACATGAGGTTGGAACGATGAGTGATATTGCCGAGCGGGTGAAAAAGATCGTCGTGGACAATCTCGGCGTCGATGCCGACAAAGTCACGGAGAACGCCAGCTTCATCGAAGATCTCGGCGCCGACAGTCTCGACACGGTCGAGCTCGTCATGGCCTTCGAAGAAGAATTCAATTGCGAAATTCCCGACGACACCGCGGAGACGATTTTGACCGTCGGCGATGCCATCAAATTTCTCGAAAAGAACGCCAAAAGCTGACGTTCAGTCCGCTGCCGACTGTCCTTTCATGAAGTTCGTAGGCGCGCGTCAGGTCTGCACGAGAGGCGGCGCGGAACGGTTGTTTGTGCGTCGTTGTTATGCGGGCGGGCCGGCTGCCATTGAGCTTATTCTGCGTCCCGCAGGCGCCGTCCGGGAAGGTCGCTGATGCGACGCGTCGTCGTCACCGGGCTTGGTATGGTCACGCCGCTCGCTTGCGGCGTCGAGGCGACATGGAAGCGGCTTCTGGCCGCGGAAAGCGGCATCAAGCGGATCGAGAAATTCGAAGTCTCCGATATCGCGAGCCAGATCGCCGGCCAAGTTCCGCGCGGTGACGGCAGCGACGGCACGTTCAATTCCGACCAATGGATGGAGCCGAAGGAGCAGCGCAAGGTCGACGATTTCATCATTTTTGCCATGGGCGCCGCGACCCAGGCGCTCAACGACGCGGATTGGCATCCGCGCGAATATGAGGATCAGATCACCAGCGGCGTGTTGATCGGCTCGGGCATCGGCGGCGTCGAAGGCATCGCCGAGACCGCGATCCTGCTGCGCGACCGCGGCCCGCGCCGGGTGTCGCCGTTCTTCATTCCCGGCCGCATCATCAATCTCGCTTCCGGTTACGTATCGATTGCGCATTCGCTCAAGGGTCCCAACCACGCCGTCGTTACGGCATGTTCGACGGGCGCCCATGCGATCGGCGATGCCGGGCGACTCATTGCGCTCGGCGATGCCGATGTGATGGTGGCCGGCGGCACAGAATCGCCGGTCAATCGCATTTCGCTCGCCGGTTTTGCCGCCTGCCGCGCGCTGTCGACCGGATTCAACGACGCGCCGGAGCGCGCCTCGCGGCCCTACGATCGCGATCGCGACGGTTTTGTGCTGAGCGAAGGCGCGGGCGCCGTCGTCCTCGAAGAATATGAGCATGCCAAGCGCCGCGGCGCCCGCATCTATGCCGAACTGGTCGGCTACGGATTATCGGGCGATGCCCATCACATTACGGCGCCGGCCGAAGACGGCGACGGCGCGGTGCGCTGCATGCAGGCGGCGATCCGCCGCGCCGGCATCGCAGCCGGCGACATCGACTACATCAACGCCCACGGCACCTCGACGCCGCTCGGCGACGAGATCGAGCTCAAGGCGGTCGAGCGGCTGGTCGGCAACGCCGCCGGCCGCATTGCCATGTCCTCCACCAAATCCTCGATCGGACACCTGCTCGGCGCCGCCGGCGCAGTCGAAGCGATCTTCTGCCTTCTCGCCATCCGCGATCAGGTGGTGCCGCCGACCATCAATCTCGACAATCCGTCGGTGGCCACGGCCCTCGATCTCGTATCGCACCGCTCAAAAAACCGGCCGGTCAATATCGTGCTGTCGAATTCGTTTGGATTCGGCGGCACCAACGCCAGCCTGGTCTTTCGTCGCCTGGTGAATTAACCGTCAACACCCTTTCGCCATATTTGCTCCGCACTGGCCTGTAATGCAGCCGTCGTGCAGGCCCGGCAAATCGTTTCGCTGGGCAGACGCAAGAGAATGTGCGAGCATTCGCGAATGCCGGTCGGGGCCGGCCTGCCATCTCAATCATGGATCGTAATCGAAGAGGTATGGGGCGGTGACGGATTCCACTATACCGCCGCCCGGCAACGGCGAACCGCCCGCCGCGCGCACGCGCGCTAGCTCGACGCGCCCCACTGATCCGGTCGCGCTCAAGCGGTCCGCCGACGTCAAGGCCGCGGCAGCCACTTCTGAGCGCCGCCTCAATGGCGGAGCGCCGGCATCCCCCGCTTCGCCACGCGCGCGAGTATCCGATGCCACGCAGCTGACGCGAACCGCCGCAGCGAAGTCCTCGTTGACACGGCCCGCTGCCGCGCCGGTCTCAAACAACGCGAAGCCAGGTGGCGCTGGCGCGCCGCTGGCGCCGCTCTCGGAATCGCCGCTCAACGGCAGAGCCGCTGCGCTCACTGCCGCGCGCCGCGCCGACCCCAATCGTCTCAGTCCGCGCAGCCCGCGCGCCGCGCTCGAGCCGGACCGCGTCGAGGTGCCCGTGCGTCGGCGCTCCAAGCGTGCGCGTCATCCGCTGGTGATCATTGGCAACGCCATCATCAGCATGGTCCTGGTCCTCGTGGTCGCTGCCGGATACGTGCTCTACGTCGGCAAGCAGCGCTTCGATGCGGCTGGTCCGCTGCAGCAGGACCGCGTCGTCAACATCCCGCGCGGCGCCGGCATCCGCGACATTACCGACGTGCTGTCGCGCGAAGGCGTCATCGACCAGCCCTGGGTCTTCATCGGCGGCGTGCTGCTGCTCAAGGCGCACGAAGGATTGAAGGCCGGCGAATATCAGTTCAAGGCGCATGCCAGCCTGAGCGACGTGGTAGCCACGTTGAGCGAGGGCAAGGTGGTGGTCCATCAGGTCAGCGTCCCGGAGGGTTTCACCTCCGAGCAGATCGTCGCGCGTTTGATGGCCGACGACGTGCTGACCGGAAACATCGACGAAATGCCACAGGAAGGATCGATCCTGCCGGACACCTACAGCTTCACCCGCGGTATGACGCGCGCCCAGATGATCGTGCACATGCAGCACGCCGAGCAGCGCTTGGTGAAGGAAATCTGGGAGCGCCGCTCGCCCGATCTGCCGCTCAAGACGCCCGAGCAACTCGTCATCCTGGCGTCGCTGGTGGAGAAGGAAACCGGCAAGCCGGAAGAGCGCACCCGCATCGCCGCCGTGTTCGTCAACCGGCTCAAGCAGCGGATGCGGCTGCAGTCGGATCCGACCATCATCTACGGGCTGGTCGGCGGCAAAGGCACGCTCGGCCGGCCGATCATGAAGAGCGAGGTCGAGCAGCCGACGCCGTACAATACCTATCAGATCGACGGGTTGCCGCCGGGCCCGATCGCCAATCCGGGCCGCGCCGCGCTCGAAGCCGCGGCGAACCCGGCGCGCACGCGCGAGCTTTATTTTGTCGCCGACGGCACCGGCGGGCACGCCTTTGCCGACACCTACGAGCAGCACCAGAAGAACGTGCTGCGGTTGCGCCAGCTGCAGTCCGCTCCACCCGATCAAAAAGCGCCGGTGCTCGGCCCCGCCGGCGCGCAGGCCGTGCCGCCCGCGCAGCCGGCGGCAGCGGCCCCGCCACCGCCGCCCGCTCCCGCAGCATCGCACGCGGCGCGCCGCAAACCGCACCGCCGCGCCCAATCGGCCGAATGATCGGCTTGTGAGCCCGGCAGCCCGTCGTTAAGTTCGGCGCGCATTTTTCTTGCGATTCACGGCCGGGGGTTGGGCTGCCATGGCGCTGTCGAGCATGACGGGCTTTGCTCGCAGCCATGGCGTCTGCCGTTCCTATGCCTGGGCCTGGGAAATCAAATCGGTCAACGGCAAAGGGCTCGATCTGCGGCTGCGCCTGCCGACTGGCTGGGACGCAGTCGAGCCGGTGGTGCGCTCGCGCGCCAGCGAGACGCTGTCGCGCGGTTCGATCCAAGCGGGCCTGACAATCGAGCGGACCGGCGCCACCGTCGCGGTGCGCATCAATACGGCGGTGCTCGAGGCGCTGTTGCTCGCAGCGCGTGACGTGGCGCGGCGCATTGAAACGGCGCCGCCCAGTCTCGATGGTCTGCTCGGCCTCAAGGGCGTCATGGAAATCGGCGAAGCCGAAGAGAATGCCGACGAACGGCGCGAAGCCGAGGCGGCGGTGACGGCCGGTTTTGCCGAAGCGGTCGCGGCGCTCGCCGGCATGCGTCGCCATGAGGGCAGTGCGCTCGCCCGCGTTCTGGCGCTGCGCCTTGCTGAAATCGGCGCGCTCGTTGAGCAGGCCGAGCTCGCACCCGGCCGCCGCCCAGAGGCGATCCGCGCGCGGCTCGCCGAGCAGGTAGCGACGCTGCTTGCGCAAGCCGACCGTTTCGATCCCGACCGGCTGCACCAGGAAGCCATTTTGATCGCCACCAAAGCCGACGTGCGCGAGGAGCTCGACCGGCTGGTCGCTCACGTCGCGCAGGCGCAGCAGCTCATCGAGCAGGGCGGCGCGATCGGCCGGCGGCTCGATTTTCTCGCCCAGGAGCTCAACCGCGAGGCCAACACGTTGTGCGCCAAGGCCAACGACGTCGAGCTCACCAATATCGGGCTCGCTCTCAAGGCCGCGGTCGAGCAGTTCCGCGAGCAAGTGCAGAACGTGGAATAGCTCATGGCGCGCGCGGCCCGGCAGCGATCGAACCGCGGCAAGCACCGCATTGCGCGCCGCGGCCTCATGTTCGTGCTGTCGTCGCCGTCCGGCGCTGGCAAGACCACGCTGTCACGGCTGTTGCTGCGCGGCGACCGCAATGTCGAGCTGTCGGTGTCGGTGACGACGCGGCCGAAGCGGCGCGGCGAAGTCGACGGGCGCGATTATCATTTCATCGATCGTGCCCGCTTCGATGTCATGATTGCCTCGCGCGAGCTTTTGGAATGGGCGGAGGTGTTCGGCCATCGCTACGGCACGCCGAAGGAGCCGGTGGTCGCGGCGTTGCGCGCCGGCCGCGACGTGCTGTTCGACATCGATTGGCAGGGCACCCAGCAGCTGCGCGAAACAGCGCGCGACGATCTGGTCAGCGTCTTCATCCTGCCGCCCAGCGTACGCGAATTGGAACGGCGGCTCAAAACCCGCGCCCAAGATAGCCACGACGTGATCGGCGCGCGTATGGCCAAGGCGGCCGGCGAGATGAGTCATTGGCCGGAATACGACTACGTCATCGTCAACAAAGATAAAGACCACGCCTTCGCCGAAGTGCGCGCTATATTGGCCGCCGAGCGGCTCAAACGCGAGCGACAGATCGGGTTGTCCGATTTCGTGCGCAGTCTGCAGGCGAAACTTTAAGGCTTAGGCAGTCAGCACCGTGCGCCCGACGACGCGCCCGGCGCGCAGATCGTCGAGCGCGGCCTGTGCCTCGGCGAGCGGCCGCTCGCGAGTCGGGATCGGCGCGATTTTGCCGGCGCGGGCGAGCTCAAGCAGTTCGCGTGCCTCTGCCAGCGTGCCGGTCAGCGTGCCCTGGATGGTCATGGCCTTGATGGCGAACATCGCCGCGGCCATGGAGAACGTGCCGCCGAGGAGTCCCGTCACCACCACCTTGCCGCCGCGGGCGAGAACGCCGGTGGCAAATTGCAGCGACTTGTCCGAGCCGACGAAGTCGCAGACGGCAAAGAGGCCGCCGGTCGCTTTGTTGATCGCGCGACGCGCCTCCGGCTCGGCGGGGTCGTAGGCCGCGGCCGCGCCGGCGGCTAGCGCCGCGTTGCGCTTTTCGGCATCGATGTCGGCGACCAGCGGCGGCTGGCGAAACAACGCCCGCCCGATCGCAAGCCCCATCATGCCGACGCCGCCCAGCCCGACCAGCAGCACCGGGCCGTCCGCGGCCTGCGCAGCGAGCCGCTTGAGCGCCGAATAGGCGGTCAGTCCCGAGCACATCAGCGGCCCGGCAAAGTTCGCCGACAGCGGCGCGTAGTCGAGCAGATAACGCGGATGCGGGATCAGCACGTGGGTGGCGAAGCCGCCGTCGGCGCTGATGCCGAGATGATGGTGCGCGGAGCACAGGTTCTCCTCGCCGCGTCGGCACAGCGCACACTGGCCGCAGCCGATCCACGGATAAACCGCAATGCGCCGGCCGATGGCGGCGTCGGCGGCGTCTTGCCCCGCCCCCTCGATCACGCCGGCGATCTCATGGCCGAGCGTGAATGGCAGCGGTCGGTCCTTGGTGATATCGAGCCGCTTGTCGCCGCCGAGCGCAAAATAGCCGTCCTGCAAATGCAGGTCGGAATGACAGACGCCGCAACGCTCGACCCGCACCAGCACCTCGGTGCCGCGCGGTTGTGGCGGCTCGATCACCGTCTCGCAGAGCGGTTGGCCGTAGGCGACCAGCGATTGGCGATGCATGGCACTCATTGCGGTCATATCCCGACGTTTTACATGCCGCGCCGCATCATGCCCGACTCAAGGTTCCGCCGCCAGCGCGCGTGCCAACGCCACAAAATCGCCGACGGACAGATCTTCGGCGCGTGAGGTCGGATCGAGCCCTGCTGCCGCGAGCAGCGAGGCCACGTCCGTCTTAAGTGCCCGCAGGCTTTGCCGCAGCATCTTGCGCCGTTGGCCGAATGCCGCCTGAGTGACCCGCTCGAGCAATTTGCGTTCGCATGGCAGCGGCCGTTGGCGCGGCACCAGATGGACAATCGAGGATTTTACGTTCGGCGGCGGCACGAAGGCCGACGCATTGACGTCGAACAGAATTTTTGTCTCGCAGCGCCATTGTGCCAGCACCGACAGGCGGCCGTAGCTCTTCGAATGCGGCGCCGCGACGATGCGCTCGGCGACTTCGCGCTGAAACATCAGCACCGCGGCGTCGTACCAGGGCGGCCACGGCTCGACGCCGAGCCAGGACACGAGCAACGCCGTGGCGATATTATACGGCAGGTTGGCGACGATCCGCGCCTTGCCGGAAATGACCGGACGCGGATCGTAGCTGAGCGCGTCCGCCGCCACGATGTCGAGCCGGCCCGAATAGCGCGCGGCGATCTCATGCAATGCCGCAATGGCGCGGTCGTCGCGCTCGACCGCAATCACGCGGGCGGCGCCGAGCGCAAGCAGCGCGCGTGTAAGTCCGCCCGGTCCGGGGCCGACTTCGAACACGGTCACGCCGTCGAGCGGGCCCGCCGCGCGCGCGATGCGGGCGGCGAGATTGAGATCGAACAAAAAATTCTGGCCGAGCGATTTTTTCGGCGCGAGGCCGTGGCGCCGTACGACGTCGCGGAGCGGCGGCAGGCCGTCGGTTATGAGGGGCGCGGTGTTCGCGCCGGTCACGAGGCAGTCTGCAGCGCCGCGCTGTCGGCTGCGGCAAGCCGCGCCGCGAGCCGCAACGCAGCGATCAGGCTCTTCGGATCGGCCTTGCCGGTTCCGGCAATGTCGAACGCGGTGCCGTGGTCGGGCGACGTGCGCACGAACGGCAGGCCGAGCGTGACGTTGACGGCATGATCGAACGCCAGTGTCTTGATCGGGATCAGCGCCTGGTCGTGATACATGCACAAAGCCGCGTCGTAGCTTAAACGTGCGCTTTCATGAAACATTGAATCGGCCGGCAGCGGGCCTCTGGCGTCGATGCCCTCGGCGGCGAGCTGTGCCACCGCCGGCGCGACAATGGCGCGGTCCTCCTCGCCGAGCGTACCTTGCTCGCCGGCATGCGGGTTTAATCCCGCGATCGCCAGCCGGGGCCGCGCAATGCGAAACCGCGTGTGCAGGTCGCGCGCCACGATGCGCCCGGTTTCGACGATGAGCTCGGCCGACAGCTGATCGAAGATATCGCGCAACGGCAGATGAATGGTGACCGGCACCACGGCAAGTTCGGGCGCCCACAGCAGCATCACCGGCCGCAACGTTCGGCGGGTCGCCTCCTGCACCAGCTTCGCCAAAAACTCGGTGTGGCCCGGTTCGGCAAAGCCGGACTTGTAGAGCACGTTTTTTGCTATCGGATTGGTGACGACCGCGGCCGCATCGCCGGCCATCACGTCGACGACCGCGCGCCGGATCGAGGCGATGGCGGCCGGCGCGCTCGATCGATCCGGCCGGCCCGGCAGCGCGCTCACTTTTTCATCAAGTGCGACGACCGGCAGGGCGCTGGAAAATGCTTTGGCCGCGGCGCGCGGCGTGACGTCGGTTATCGGGATCTTAAGGCCGAGTTGTTCGGCGCGCCGGCGCAGGAACCCATCATCGCCGGCCACATAGAAGGCGGGAATGTCGTATTCGACGCGTCGCTGCCAGACGGCGAGCGCCAGGTCGGGCCCGATCCCGGCGGGCTCGCCGAGCGTCAATGCCAGCGGTTGCACGATGTTCTTTCAAACGGCTCGTTCTCGGCTACTTGTATTCGATCATCGCATCGCGCCGCAACTGCTGCAGATAGCGCTTGGCTCTGGCGCCGAATTTCTTTTCGAAAATCTCGTCGCGAATCTGCTTCTTGCCCGGCGTGTCGTTCTTGGTCTGCCGCTTGCCGCACACGGCGAACATCTGCACGCCTTCAGCTGTCGCTTCGGGCGGCGTCAGATGGCCGACCTCGGTGCCGTCCAGAATGGCGCGCGATTGGTCCGGCAGCTCGCTGGAGAACTTGATGACCTGGTCGCGCACCGCCACTTCGCTCAGCGCGCGGGCGAACGGGATGCCCTCGGCGCAGCTCTGAAAACGTGCGCGCAGCAGGTCGGCGTCGCGCTTACGCGCCTCGAACACGGCCGGCGGCGAGCCGGTCGGCACGATGAAAACCACCGGCCGCATGGTGTATTCGTAACCGACGTCTTTTTTTTCATCGCCCTGGTGCAATTGCAGCGCGGCTTCGACGTCGCTGTCGGGAATTTCCAGGCTGGCCCGGTAGCGGCCCCGGATCAGCGCGTTCCACGCCAGCTGCGCGCGCAGCCGGTGCTTGAGCGATTGCTCGCTCGATCCGCCCTTCACCAGGACCTCGGTCAGCTTCTTGGCATCGAGGCCCATGCGATCGGCTATGCTCGCATAGGACTGATCCACCTCGGACTCCGGAACGTCGATGCTGTATTGCTTGGCCTCGCGTATTTCCAGAATTTCGTCGATCAGGATGTTGAGCACGGCTTGCCGGGTCGGCGGCTTCTGAGAGCCCATTTGCTCGAGCTTGGTGCGCTGCGCGATGTCGAGCTCGGTGACCGGCTGGCCATTGACCAGCGCCACGACTTGCTGCGCCCGCGCTGCCGCGGCTCCGGCAAACATGATTGCGGCGGCGAGCGCCACTATCGACAGCGGCCGCGCCCGCGCGCTTACCCTGCTCAGCCACATCGCTTGCTCATGCTCCCTTGGCGTCGATCCGCTGTCCCGGGCTGGCCCCAGGCGCGGAGGACCAATGCCTTGTCCTCGCGGCGAAATTTAGGACAAAGCGTAAGCAAATGGTAATCGCCCGGCGCGGCAAAAGGGCGCCGTCCTCCCCGGCGTTCTGCGCCGCGGAATGGCCGCCGCCTAGCCATCCTCCTGATAGAGCAGGGCGACGAAGCCGGTGAGGCCGCCGACCAGCACCGGTATCCAGGCCGCGGCCATTGGCGGGATCAGCTCCGATTTGCTCATATCCTCGGTGATTTTCTGCAGGACGAAGATCAGAAAGCCGGCGCAGATGCCGCTCAAAATCATCTTCTGCACGCCGCCGAAGCGAAAGAACCGCAGGCTCACGGCGGCGGCGAGCAGCACCATGGCGCAAAGCAGGAAGGGGCGGGCCAACAGTTCGTTGTATTGCAGCCGATAACCCGCCGCCGCAAGCCCGGCGCGATCGGCCATTTCGATGTAACTCGGCAATTGCCAGAACGGCACGGTTTCCGGCGTCGCAAAACTTTCCCGCACCTGTTCGAGGGTCAGGTTGGTGTTGAGCCGATAGGCCGGCTCGATCAGAGGCCGTTTGCCGGGTACATAGACGCGGGCGTCATCGAGCCGCCAGTAGCCATGCTCGAGCTCGGCGCTGCGCGCTTCGATGCGTTCGGCAAAGTGGCTGCTCTCATCGAAGGTGTAGACGGTGACGTTGCCGAGATTCGAGCCCTGTTCGCGGCTCGATTTGGCGTTGATGATCGCAGCGCCGCCGTCGGGGCTTTTTTGCCGGACCCAGAAGCCGCTCTGGCTCTCCTGCAAGGCCGACAAGTTTTCGCCCAGCATGCCGGCCTCGATGCGCTTGGAACGCTCGTGCAACGAGGCGGCGATCGGGTTGTAGGCGAGCGTGGCGGCGATGCCGAGCAGAAACGCCACGGCGAGCGCCGGCGCGACGAACTGCCAGGCGGAGATGCCGGCGGCGCGCGCGACCACCAGCTCAAGCCGCCGCGACAAGGTCAAATAGCACGACATGGCGCCGACCAAGACCGCGAACGGCATGATGTGCTCGGTCAGTTGCGGAATCCGGTAGATCGAGATTTGCGCCAGGATCCAGGCGGTCGCATTAGGCCAGTCGGCGCCGCGCCGCATCAGTTCGAAAAAGTCAACTACGGCGGCGAGCACGACCACGCCCGCGAAGGTGCCGATCACCGAGCTGAAAAACCGCAGGCCGAAATAGCGCGAGAGCGTGCCGGTCAGCATGACAGCCCTCAACTCGTCGCGGCGCGCGCCATGCGCTCGCTTACTGCGGTGGCAATGCGGTGGATGAAAGCGGCGTGCTCCACCGCCTTGCCGCGCGAAATCTGCCATAAGCCGACGCCGATCGCGGCAGCCAGCGCGACGAATTGCAGGCTGAGCATGGCCGGCGTCTTGACGCCCGCCACCACGCTGAGAAAGCCGGCGAACCGCACCGCCGCGACGGCGCCGATCAGGCCAAGCATGCTCAAGGTGCGGTTTTGCCGGGTGGTCTGCGGCGGACCGAGAAACATGTAGGTGAGAATCGCAAACGCCAGCGGATAGAATGGCGTCGCCAAGCGGTCGTATAGCTCGGATCGATACTGGTCGGCTTGCTTGGCATAGAGCGCATCGTCGGGACGCGGCCAGATCAGCTCCCAGATATATTGTTCGCGCACCGTGTAGTTGGTGTACTGCGTCCCGCCGGTGAATTTCGACAGGTCGAATGCATATTGGTCGAAGGTCACGATGCGTGGATCGGTCTGGCCGGTTTCGAGCTTCTGAATGCTGCCGTGGTCGAGCACCAGGAACGAGCGGCCGTCCTTCTTGACGATCTCGCCTTGCTCGGCGAGGTAAGTGGCGTGCTCGTCCGGATTGCTGCGGTCGTCGACGAAAATACCCTCTAGCAGCCCGTTCGGGCGCCGGTCGGCAATGTGGAACGTGAGATTGCCGCTGACCGAGGTGAAGCGCCCCGGCTGCACGATGTTGGTGAGAATGTCGGCGCGGATCTGGGACGACCATTCACCCAGCTTGCGCAGCGCGAGCGGCGAAACGTAAGCGGCAATGGCGCCGCACAACAGCGCGACCACCACGCCGGCCGCCACAAACGGCGCCAGCAATCGCCACGGCGACAGCCCGGCTGCGTTCATCACGATCATTTCGGAATCCTGGCCGAGCCGGCCCAGCACGTGCGCCGACGCCAGCATCAGCGCGATCGGTGCGATGATCATGACCAGGAGCGGCACGATCATTCCGGTAATGCCCATGAAGACGAACAGCGTCTGCCGCTCGCTGGTGATCAGGTCGAAGTCTCGCATCGCTTGCGTGAACCAGATCACGACCGTCAGGCTGACGAGCGTGATCAGGAACGCCATCATGGTGATGCGAAAGATGTAGCGGCCGATCGAACCCACCAACCCATCCTTTCCCCGAACATGCGTTGCGGTCGGCACTCAACCGACCAGGCCGCAAAACGCCCGCATGCCAACCGTACTGGGCTCATGCTTTCACAAAATGGCCTCGCCAAGGCAACCCCGCTGCCACAATCAGCCATGGTGCCAATGGGCGCACAACGCCCGCGGGCCGACCCGGACCTGCTTTGCAGGATGACCTCGTTCGGTTCATATGAGCCCGGCAAGGACCCACGGCAGGCAGAGAAGGAGCAAAAATGCCCGATGCACTCACGCTCGGCTTCGTTCCCTTTACGCGTTTGTGCGGTGTTCTTATTGTGTTCTGCGGTGAGAATCTGAAATTCGGCCCGGCTACCAAAAAGGCGCTTGCGGGCGTCGACACCCAGGTGCGCCGCGCCGCCGTTGCGGATGGTTTTACCGGGAAGAATGGCGCGGTCCTCGATATCGTCGCGCCCTCGGGTCTGGAAGCGCCGCGGCTCATCGTGATCGGAAGCGGCAAGGATACCGAACTGAAGCAGCGCGATGTCGTCAAACTCGGCGGCATTGCCATGGGTAAGCTCCCGCCCAAGGCGGCGGAGGCCACCCTCCTCGCCGAGTTTGGCTCCGGCACGCTGAAGCCCGATCAAGTCGCCGATCTCGCGCTCGGCATTCGTCTGCGCGCTTATTCATTCGATCGCTACAAGACCAAGCGCAAAGAGGGTGACGAGCGCGCCGAAAAGGTCGAAGTCCATCTGGCATGCACCAATCCGGCCGCCGCCCAGAAGGCGGCGGCCCGCGCCGATGCGACCGCGGCGGGCGTAGTCTTGGCACGCGATCTGATCAACGAGCCGGCGAACGTGCTTTATCCGGTCGAGTTCGCCCGCCGCGCCGCGGCGCTGTCCAAGCTCGGCGTTGCCGTCGAGGTGTTCGACGTGCCGGCGATGAAAAAGCTCGGCATGGGCGCGCTGCTCGGCGTCGGCCAGGGCTCGGTGCACGATTCGCGCCTCGTCATCATGCGCTGGAACGGCGGCAAGCGCGGCGCCGATCCGCTGGCCTTTATCGGCAAGGGCGTCTGTTTCGATACCGGCGGCATTTCGATCAAGCCGGCGCAGGGCATGGAGGACATGAAGGGCGACATGGCCGGTGCCGCTTGCGTGGTCGGTCTCATGCATGCGTTGGCCGCCCGCAAAGCCAAGGTCAACGCGGTCGGCGCCATCGGCCTCGTCGAAAACATGCCCGATGGCCGGGCCCAGCGGCCCGGCGACATCGTCAAGACCATGTCGGGTCAGACCATCGAGATCATCAATACCGACGCTGAAGGCCGGCTCGTGCTCGCCGACGTGCTGCATTACATCCGGGAGCGCTTCAAACCGAAATTCATGATCAACCTGGCGACGCTGACCGGCGCCATCATCGTGTCGCTCGGCCAGGAATATGCCGGCCTGTTCGCCAACGACGACAAGCTCGTCGAGCGGCTGAGCAAGGCCGGCGAGGCAACCGGCGAGCGAGTCTGGCGCATGCCGCTCGGCCCCGAATACGACAAGATGATCGACTCGAAGTTCGCCGACATGAAAAATACCGGCGGCCGCTGGGCCGGCTCGATCACGGCGGCGCAGTTGCTGCAGCGCTTCGTCGGCAAGACGCCATGGGCGCACCTTGACATCGCCGGCACCGCGCTCGGCTCGCCGCAGACCGACATCAACAAGAGCTGGAGCTCGGGTTGGGGTGTGCGGCTGCTCGACCGCTTGGTCGAGGATTATTACGAGCGCTAACGCCGCCGCCCATGACCGAGATTCTGTTCTATCACCTCAAGGGACAGCGCCTCGAACAGGTGCTGCCGCCGCTTCTGCAAAAGTCGCTGGAGCGCGGCTGGCGCGTGGTCGTGCAGGCCTCGTCCGAGGAACGGATCGAGGCGCTCGATGCCCACCTGTGGACTTGGCGCGACGATGCCTTTCTGCCGCACGGCACCTGGCGCGAGCCGGACGCCGGCGAGCAGCCGGTTCTGCTCACCGTTCACGACACCAATCCCAATCAGGCGGTGGTCCGCTTCCTGGTGGAGGGGGCCGGATTGCCCGCCGAGCCGGCAACCTATCAGCGCCTTGTGTTGCTGTTCGACGGCGACGACCCGGATGCGGTGGCGGTCGCGCGGGAACGCTGGGCCAAGGCCAAAAATGACGGATTTGAGGTCACCTATTGGCAAGCCGATGAAAACGGCCGCTGGCAGCGTCAAGCATAACAGATTTGCATTTAGGTTCTATGCCAAAAAGGCCCTCTTAACACCTTGAAATTACGTGTAAATCATCGATCTTATCCGTCCTCAAACGACGTACTCGCAAAGGCGCTTTGGCCGCACTATAATTTTGCTCGTCTATCAGTTTGGGTGCTATAGTTTCGCCATGAACAAACATTCAGCGACAAAAAAGCGGCCGGCAAAGCCAAGCCGCAACAGGGGAGTGCGCAAGTCGTCCGCGCGTAAACCGGCCCGCCGCGCAGCGGCGCGTAAGCCGGCGCCACCGAACGGCCGGCAAATCGCCGCAATTGGTGTTGCGCAAATTCTCCAGAAGCACACCAGCGCTCCGCCGCCCAGCCCGTTGGCAACGCTGCAGAGCCACAAGTTCAGCGTCGGCCAGACCGTGTCCTACACGTCGAGCCCAATCACGCGTCCGGGTGCGAGCGGCAGCTACAAGGTGGTGCGGCTTCTGCCCTCCGACGGCGACGATTACCAGTATCGGATCAAGAATCCGGGCGAAGCGTTCGAACGCGTGGCCAAGGAAAGCCAGCTCGAACTCGAAATGTGATCGCGAAGGCGCTCGCCGCGAAGGAAAGCGCAATCGTCTCAGCGCCATGCTCGGCGGAGCGTACCTCGCGTCGTAACGGCGATCGCGGACTTAATGCGCGGTGCTGGCCTTCGCACATCGTCTGAGCCATACTTTCGCTGGCTTTCGCCTCTGTGACGCTGCGCAACGCTCGTCAGCGATGGTGCGTTGATGGCTCGCATCGATCCCGCGATCTTAGCTTGGCTGACCCCGCTCTGGATTGCGGCCGCTTCGGCCGCCCTATTGGTCCTTGCTGTTTGCGCGCTGGTATTCGGCCGCGCGCGCAAGGGGGCACTGGCCGGTTCCAGGCGCGCGTTGCTTGTCGCGATCGGTGCCGGTCTTTGCGGCGTACTGACCTGGGCGATCCTGCAAAATGCGGCGGTGCGTGACCGCGCCGCGGAGCGGCTCGCTCTCGAAACCCGCGCCGCGCAATTGAGCACGCAGGCGCTGAGCCCCGGCTCGCCGCTCGCGTGCCTCGACGCCGTCGCCGGCGAAGCCATCGAGACCGCCTGCACCAAGATGCTGTTTGCTTCGCCGGCCGGTGTCGCCGCGGCGATCTCCTACGTGTCTGCCCAGTTCGCGCTGCTGTCGGACATGACAGCGTACAACGACCGTGGCGGTCGGGACATCGGCAACACGGTCGAGCCGCTCCGCCGCGCGCTCGAAGTCGATCCGTTCGGCATCCTTGCCCACGTGCTGGCGACGCGCGACGGCTGTACCGCCGAGAACTGTGCCCCGCTTCGGCTTCTGCACGATGTGAGCCACGTCCGCACCAACCTGATCGCACACACGCTCGACCGCTATGTCGATCAATTCCGCGAGGCGTGGGCGCGATCGCCCGAGCTGCCGCTTGCCGAATTGTCGGGCGGCGCCGAGCTAACCGGAGCTATCGCGCCAAATGCCGCCGGCAAACGCAAGGTGATGGTCAACATCGATTTCCCGAACGCCGCCTCGATCCCGCCGATCAGCATCATGAATCCCGAGCCGAATGGACCGGCCGAGCCGCGGGCCGGCGCCGGCGCCAATGCCGACCCGCACAAGCGCGCCGAAAAGCCGGTCGGCCACGTAGTCCGCCAGCCGGGCGGGGCTGCGCCCGAGCAAGGCAATACCGATCCGGTCTGGACCCCCGCGCCGGTGCAGACCCGGTGATGCGCGCCGCGTTCCGGTCCCATTGCGCCGTTTCATCGGCCCGTTACTGATGGGCCCATGTTCGGTTCGGTCCTCATCGCCAACCGCGGCGAAATCGCCTGCCGCATCGCCCGCACCGCAAAGCGTCTGGGACTGCGCACGATTGCGGTTTATTCCGCCGCCGACGCCGATGCGCTGCATGTGCGCGTCTGCGATGAGGCCTATGCGATCGGGCCGGCGCCGGCGCGCGACAGTTATCTGTCCATCGAACGGCTGATCGACGCCGCAAAGCGCGCGCGCGCCGAGTGCATCCATCCGGGCTACGGCTTTTTGTCGGAGAATGCGGACTTTGCGGAGGCGTGCGCGCAAGCGGATATCGCGTTCGTCGGCCCTTCGCCGGCCGCAATCCGGGCGATGGGGCTGAAAGATCGCGCCAAGGCGCTGATGGAAGCAGCCGGCGTGCCGGTTGTCCCGGGCTATCACGGTGAGCGGCAGGAGCCGAAATTCCTCAAAGAGAAGGCCTACGAGATCGGCTATCCGGTGCTGATCAAGCCGGCGGCAGGCGGCGGTGGCCGCGGCTTGCGCCGGGTCGAGCGCCATGCCGAATTCGACGCCGCGCTCGAAGCGTCGATCCGGGAGTGCGCGAGCGCCTTCGGCTCGAGCCGCGTGCTGATCGAGAAATACGTCGCCACGCCGCGGCACATCGAAATTCAAATCTTTGCCGATCACCACGGCAACGTCATCCATCTCGGCGAGCGCGATTGCTCGCTGCAACGCCGCCATCAGAAGATCATCGAAGAAGCGCCGGCGCCCGGCATGAGCGCCGAACTGCGGGCACAAATGGGTGCGGCCGCCATCGCGGCGGCGGGCGCCACGGGCTATAGCGGCGCCGGCACCGTGGAATTTATCGCCGATGGCTCGGCCGGGCTGCGCGCCGGCGCGTTCTGGTTCATCGAGATGAATACGCGGCTGCAGGTCGAACATCCGGTGACCGAGGCGATCACCGGGCTCGATCTCGTCGAATGGCAATTCCGCGTTGCCGCCGGCGAGCGGTTGCCGCTGAGCCAGGAACAAGTTCGGCTGCACGGCCACGCCGTCGAGGCGCGCGTCTATGCGGAGGACGTCGAGAAGAATTTCTTGCCGTCCCCCGGCCGCATCGTGGCGCTGCAATGGCCCGACGATATCCGGGTCGATTCCGGCGTGGAAGCCGGCGCAACGATCACGCCGTTTTACGATCCGATGATCGCCAAGCTGGTCGCGCACGCCCCGACCCGCGGGGCTGCGCTCGATGGGCTTATCGACGCGATCGAACGCACGGTGATTGCCGGGCCGCGCAGCAATCTCGCCTTTCTCGCTGCCCTGTGCCGTGCGCCCGAATTCCGCAGCGGCCGCATCGACACCGGCTTTATCGACCGCAACCTCGCGGCGCTCGGCGCCGTTCCGCATGAGCCTGATTACGCCGCCGCGGCGCTCGGCGTGGCGCGCCTACTGGCGCAATCGTTCGCCGCATCGACCGCCGAGGTCGCGCCGGACGCCGAATCCGACGAATCCGATTCACCATGGGCGGCCCGCGACGGCTTTCAGCTCGGCGGCAGGCGCAGCGTGAGCGTCCCGGTTGGGGTCGATGGCGAGCGAATCGCTGCCGCGGCGAGCTATGGCACGGACGGCGTTCGCGTCGACGTCAACGGTGCCTCGCCCGCCGAAGACGCGCAGACATTTGCGGCGGGCGAAGAGGTCTACGTTCTGCGCCGGGGCCGCCAGACGCGCGTGCGGCTCGAGGATTTTGCCGCGGGTGCAGCGGCGGAGGCCGGCGACGGCACCATCCGGGCGCCGATGCATGGACGTCTGCTGCAGATTTTCGTTCGCCTTGGCGATCAGGTGGCCGCCGGTCAGCGCCTCGCCATAATCGAGGCGATGAAGATGGAACACACCCTGCACGCGCCGTTTGCCGGTACGGTGCGGTCGATCGCCGCCGAGCCGGGCGCGCAGCTTGTGGAAGGCGGCGAGATCATGCTGATCGAACGCGACGAAACTCGATAATGTGAGGCCATGGCACTGCATCTCATCAAGCTATGCGTCGGCTGCGACTCGGTGCGCGAGCTCGAGGACTGGATCAAGCAGAAGCTCAAGGACAAGCGCCGGCGCCGCGAGAAAGCCGAGCATATTCATCGCACCCGCATGGTGCCCAAGCGCGCCGATGAATTGACCGACGGCGGCTCGCTCTACTGGGTGATCCGGGGCGAGGTGATGTGCCGCCAGCGTATCCGCGCGGTACGGCCGTTCCGCGACAAGGACGGCGTCGGCCGCTGCGGTCTGGTGCTCGAGCCGAAGGTGGTGCTGGTCACGCCGCGGCCGTACCGGGCGTTCCAAGGCTGGCGCTATCTGGCGTGCGCGGATGCCCCGCCCGATCTCGACCGGGCCGCGCCCGGCGCTGCCGCGATGCCGGAAAAGCTCCGCCGCGAGCTGCGCGAACTCGGGCTGATGTGAGCCAAGCGCGCATGGCGCCGCCGCGCGCTATGCCGTAAACTCCGCGTCCGGCGCCCCGCGCCGGCGTTGCGGGCGTTGCGGAGTGAATGCATGATCATCGAGAACCAAAAAGACGTCACCAAAGCGGTGCTCAGCGAGTATGCGCGCACCAAGAATCCGCGGCTGCGCGAGATACTGGGGGCTTTCATTCGCCACCTGCATGATTTCGCTCGCGAAGTGAAGCTGACCGAGCAGGAATTTCATACCGCCATGGCTTACATCGTGGCGATCGGCCAGCGCTCCAATGAGACCCACAATGAAGCAGTGCTGATGGCGGGCTCGCTCGGCCTGTCGCCGTTGGTCTGCCTTCTCAATAACGGCGACAACGGCATGACCGAGACCGATGCCAATACGCTCGGTCCATTCTGGCGCATGCACTCACCGGCGACGCCAAACGGCGGCTCCATCGTACGCTCGCCGACGCCCGGGCCCGTTCTGTTTGTCGATGCCACCTTTCTCGATACCGCCGGCAAGCCGATCGAAGGCGCCGAGGTCGACATCTGGCAGTCTTCGCCCGAGGGATTTTACGAGAACCAGGACCCGGTCCAGGCCGACATGAACCTGCGCGGCAAATTCACCACCGACGCCCGGGGCCGCATCAGCTTCCGCAGCGTCAAGCCGGCCGGTTACCCGATCCCGATCGACGGTCCGGTGGGCGAGCTGCTGCGCGCGGCCGGCCGGCACAACATGCGGCCGTCGCACGTGCACTTCCTGGTCTATAAACCGGGCTTCAAGACCCTGATCTCGCAACTTTACGATCCGGAGGATCCGCACCTGGAGACCGACGCGCAGTTCGGGGTCACCCGCCACCTGATCGGCAATTACGTGCGCCACGACACGACCAAGGATGCGCCGGCGCCCGACGTCACGGCGCCGTGGTATTCGCTCACGCATACCTTCGTGATGGAGCGCGGCGATGCGCGCCTGCCCAAGCCGCCGATCAGCGGCAAGGCCCAAGGCGAGCGACCGCGAATTCCGCATCTCGAACCGGCGTAACTCAAAAGCCTCCCGCTAAGGGAGGAGGGGGACACACATGCATCGTCGCAAGCTGCTCAAGGGCGCCGCCGCGATGGCCGCGGTCGGTCCGTTCGTCCGCCGCGCCGCCGCCGAGACGCCGCTGAAAATGGGCATCAGCATGCCGATGACCGGCGCCGGTTTTGCCGCGGTCGGCCGCCAACTGACCGCTTCGATCAAGCTCTACATGCAGCAGCACGGCGACACGGTAGCCGGCCGCAAGATCGAGCTGATCGTGCACGACGACGGCGGCGTCGCCGATACGGCGCGGCGCCTGGTGCAGGAGATGATCGTCAACGATAAGGTCGACATCGTCGGCATCGGCATCACGCCGACCGCGCTCGCCATTGCGCCGCTGGTCACGCAAGCCAAGAAAATGACGCTGGTGATGAGTTCCGGCGCCTCGATCACCACGACCAAATCGCCGTACTTCGTGCGCGCCGGCTTCATCCTGAGCCCGCAATCCTGGATCATGGCCGAATGGGCCGCCAAGAACGGCTCGAAGCGCGTCGTCACGCTCGTCAACGAATGGGCGCCGGGCATCGAGGCGGAGACCGCCTTCACCACCCGCTTCAAGCAGGTCGGTGGCGAGATCATGGAGTCGATCCGCATTCCGCTTGCCAATCCCGACTTCGCGCCGTTCCTGCAGCGCATCGCCGACCTCAAGCCCGACACCGCCTTCATCTACTTCCCCGGCACCCAGGCGCCGATCTTCGCCAAGCAGTTCGCCGAGCGCGGCCTCGGCAAATCCGGCATCAAGATCATCGGCCCGGGGGATCTCACCACCGACGACGACCTCAACAACATGGGCGACCAGATGCTCGGCATGATCACGGCCGGGCCGTATTCGGCCGCGCATAATTCCGCGCTCAACAAGGCCTACGTTTCGGCGATCGTCAAAGCCAACAGCTTCCGCCCCGACTTCGTCGCGGTCGGCGGCTATGACGGCATGCACATGATCTACGAGGCGCTGAAGAAGACCGAGGGCAAGACCGACGGCGACGCGCTGATCGGCGCCATGAAGGGCATGGCGTGGGAAAGCCCGCGCGGTCCGATCTCGATCGACGCCGAAACCCGCGACATCGTCTCGAACATTTATATCCGCAAGGTCGAGAAGATCGACGGCCAGCTCTGGAACACCGAGTTCGAGACGTTCCCCAACGTCAAGGACCCGATGAAGGTTGCGGCGAAGTAAGCGGCCGAGGCGGCGCTCACACGGCTATATTATCAATGAGCCGCGTTCGGCCGAGGCGTGCTGCGACCAACAGACGGATCGGGCCATCCTTCGGCGAACGGATGGGCGCCAGCGTTTCGGCGTGGCGGGCTTCCAGGTAGTCGAGGTCGAAGCCGGCGGTCGCGATCGCGCCGCGGCCCGATTCGAGGGTCGCGCATAGCGGCCGGCCGATGGCGATCAGGTCTGCGCATTCCGTGAGCACGCGGAACAGCGTCGGCGCCACCTTACGCTCCTCGGGCGTGAGGTAGGCGTTGCGCGAGGAGCCCGCCAAACCGTCCGGCTCGCGTATGATCGGGGCACCGACGATGCGGCTGTCGAGGTTCAAATCGCGGGCGAGCTGCGTGATGACCTTGAGCTGCTGAAAATCCTTTTCGCCGAAAATCGCGATGTCGGGTGCGCACTGGATCAAGAGTTTCGCCACGACGGTGGCGACGCCGGCGAAAAAATGCGGCCGGAACGCGTCTTCGAGGCCGGCCAGTGCCGCGCCCTCCGGTACGATCTTGGTGGCAAAGCCCTCCGGATACATGGTTTCGGCCGACGGTGCCCACACCAGATCGACGTTTTCTCCGGCAAGCGCTTTCAGGTCGGCGGCGAACGTACGCGGATAGCTGCGAAAGTCTTCGTTGGGCGCAAATTGCGTCGGGTTAACGAAGATCGAGACGACGACGCGATCGGCACGGCGCTTTGCCAATCGCACCAGCGAGAGATGGCCTTCGTGCAGCGCGCCCATGGTCGGAACCAGCGCAATGCGCGCGCCTCGCACGCGGAGCTTTTCGATTGCGCGCCGCAGCGCCGGCACGGTGCGGACGACGCGGATATGGCGTCGTGAGGTCCTTAACTTTTTTGTCATCGTGTTGAACGTGCAGCGTTGCGGCGCGAGCACAGTGACGCGTTTTTTGTTCGCGCTGCGTGGTTAATGATTAACTTGTCGCACGCAATGCTGTATCTTGACCATACGCGTTGCAAGCCTGAGAACGGCAGGCAACGCAGAGGTCCGTTGCCATGTTGATGCAGTCGGATGTTGGCAGGCCCGGTTCGGCGCATGTCATCGTCCTTGGCAACGAAAAGGGCGGCTCCGGCAAGTCGACCACCGCGATGCATGTCGCGGTCGCACTGCTGCAAGCCGGCCAGCGCGTCGCCACCATCGATCTCGATTCGCGCCAGAAGAGCTTTACCCATTACGTCGAGAATCGCCGCAATTGGGCCGAGCGCGCTCGCCTCAAGCTCGACCTGCCGACCCATTACTGTGTCGCCCGTGGCGCCGGCCTGCGCATCGACGAGATCGAGGCGCAGGAGTTCGCGGTTTTTGCCGAGGCGGTCAGCGCGGTGGAGAACACCCACGATTTCGTCGTCGTCGACACGCCGGGCAGCGATTCCTACCTGATGCGGCTCGCCCATTCGATGGCCGACACCCTGATTACGCCGCTCAACGACAGCTTTCTCGATTTCGACGTACTCGGCATTCTGGATCAGACCACCTTCGAGGTGACCGGGGTCAGCCATTATGCCGAGATGGTGCGCGAGGCGCGGCGCCAGCGGCGCCTGGTCGATGGCGGCCTGGTCGATTGGGTGGTGGTGCGCAACCGGCTGTCGACGCTCGGCTCGCGCAATAAACGGCTGGTCGGGGAGGGCGTCGATCAACTCGCGGAAAAGCTCGGCTTTCGGCCGGCCGACGGTTTTGCCGAACGCGTGGTCTACCGCGAGTTTTTTCCGCGCGGGCTGACCGCGCTCGACGCGCTGACCGAAGATACGCTTGGCCAGCGGCCGAGCCTGTCGCACGTCACGGCGCGCGACGAGGTCAAAGCCCTGATCGATGCCTTAAAACTGCCGGTCGACGCCCGCGGTCGCCGCCGCGCGGCCGCCCGCGCCGAATGGCTCGCCGCCGCCGACAAGCCGCTGGAAATGCACGATCTGCTCGCGGAGTAGCGGGCCTCAAGTCTTTTGCGGACATAAACCGGCAGCGGCGTCTCCTTCATATCGCCGGCATTATTCATAGATTCAGCCTGGCAGCCGGCCTATGCATGGCCCATTGAAACGCGTGGCTTCGGCGCTCCGTTGAACCGACGGATTAAGTAGCTCCTCATGGCCCTTCTCCTCGGCGTCGCCGTCCTCGTGCTCCTGGTTTGGGCCGTCAAATCGTTCGCCAAATCCGACCCGAAGCAGGCGGCAAAGCTCATGCGCAGCCTCGGCGGCGCCGCGGCCCTGCTGTTCGCAGCGTTTCTGCTCGTCCGCGGCGAGATCGGCCCAGCGATCACGGTCGGCGTGCTCGGTCTCGGCCTGTTGGGCTGGGTTGCGTTCTGGCCGATCAATATTTTCGGACCGCGCCTGCAGACCGCGGCCGGTCAGGCCTCGCGGGTGCGCACCGCGTTTCTGGAGATGGAGCTAGATCCAGCGACCGGCCGAATGGGCGGCCGCATTCTGGCCGGGCCGCACCAAGGCGCGTCGCTCGACGCCCTCGATGTCGCGACGCTGATCGGCCTACTCGGCGCGATCGACGCCGGCAGCCGCGATCTACTCGCAGCGTATCTTGATCGCAGGCAGCCCGGCTGGCGTGCATACGCGCAAGATGATCCGACTGCGGGGCGCGGACGGGGTTCGGCGCGCGGCGGCAAAATGACCGAAGAGGAGGCTTATCAGATCCTTGGCTTGCAGCCGGGTGCCGGCGCGCAGGACATCGCGCGCGCTCATCGCTCCCTCATAAAGAAACTGCATCCCGACCAGGGGGGGTCGAATTACCTTGCTGCCCGGGTCAACGAAGCCAAGGACGTGCTTCTTCGCCGCCATCGCTGAGATCCTCACACGCGACTCACACGCAACGTCCCATCCGTTCCTTTGTTGACGATCCCATTGGCAGGCCGCCTTGCGCCGATGCGGTCGGCGTCTTGTCGTTGTCAGTCTTTCAGCGCCAGGCAGGCGAATTCGTTGTGCTTGAGCTGGCGGCATGCAGCCTCGGCGGTCGTCTTGTCGAAGCCGGCGAAGCGGGCGCGGTACAGTGCCTTGTCGCCCTTCTGCACCCGCTCGGTAAACGGGTCGGCGGCGGCGAGCGCCGCATGGACCTTGACGCGCGCTTCGCTGAGGTGCTGGCGGGCTTCCTGCTCGCCCTCGTAGGCGCCGATCTGGATGATCCAACCGCCATGAGCGTGCGGCGGTGGCGCTGCCGGAAGGGCGGCCTGCTTGACCGGCGCCGATTTGACGGTCTCAGCGTGGCCGCGTTCGACCTTGGCCGGCGCCGGCGACATCGGTTCGCGCACAATAATCGTGTGCGCGGGCTCGACCGCCGCGGGTTGCGCCTGGACTTCCGCCACCTGCGACTCGGCGCCATGCAGAGCCGGTTCGGCGTGAGCTTGGACTGGTTGAGCGACCTGCGGCAGCTGGACGACGGGTTGTGCCGGCTGCGGCATGGCGCGGGCGGCCTCACCGACGACCGGAACCAGGACGGGCATCGGCTGCATCGAAGCCGATCGCACCGTTACCGTGTGATACGAGATGGTCTTGACCATGACCGGCCGGATTGGATCGCTCGATCCGACCGCGGCGTGCGCCGTCGCCGTCGCCGCCGGCGTCGGATCGGCCGGCTGCGCCGCGGCCTTGCTGACGACCTTGGCGACCGGGTTCACTGAGGCCAGCGCATATTTGGCCTCGCCATGCTCGGCGAGCACCGGTGTACTGCGGCGCGCGGAAGCGAGCCGGATATTGGCGTCGATCAGCGCGCGCATATGGGCGTCGCGCTCGAACGCCGAGCGACCGCCAAGCACCACGCCGACCATAAAGCGGCCGTCGCGATGGACCGACGTGATCAGATTGAAGCCGGAAGCCCGGGTGTAGCCGGTCTTGATGCCGTCCACGCCGGCCACCGAGCCGAGCAAATGGTTGTGCCCGCGGATGGTGCGGCCGTGGAAGACGAAGGAGGTGGTCGAGAAAAAGCGATACAGGCGCGGAAAGCGGTCCTGGATTGCCCGTCCAAGCAGCGCCTGGTCGCGCGCCGTGGTGATTTGATCGTCGTCAGGCAGGCCGGAGGCATTGACATAGGTGGTGCGGCTCATGCCTAGCGCATGCGCCTTTTGCGTCATCTGCGTTGCGAACGCCTCTTCGCTGCCGCCGAGATTTTCGGCGATCACCACGGCCGCGTCGTTGGCGGATTTGGTGACGACGGCCTTGATGGCGTCCTCGACCGCGATGGTCTGGCCGGGCTTCAACCCAAGTTTTGTCGGCGCCTGCTCGGAAGCGTGCTCGGAAACCCTGAGCGGCGTATCGAGCCGGATCTTGCCGGCTTCGAGCCGCTCGAACAGCAGGTAGAGCGTCATCACCTTGGTGAGCGAGGCAGGATGGCGCAACGCGTCGGGATTGGACTCTTCCAGCACGGTGCCGCTATTGCCATCGATCACCATCGAGGCGGTGGGCGGTGCATAGCCGCCGACGTGATCGGAAGAATGTCCGTGGCGGACGTGGTGCGCGATATGGCTGCGAGCGCTGTGGCGGTGATGCCGCGCGTCTGCCGCTCCAGTCGTGTAGGTGAGCGCCGCGCCGACCGCGGCCGCGATCACAACGCCACTGCGAAGCCCATGCCGGGCTCCGGTACTCGCCCAATCCATTGCCACCCCGTCCCTGACCGCGCTTTGAGCCCGCTTGGCGAGCCCATCCCAATTCTTCTTCGGGACGGTGCTTCTTTCATCTACGGCGAGACCAGGTGCGCCCGATTCCGCCGATGCCCGAGAGAGAAGCATTGCCCCCCGATTGAACAAACCGGTCGCCCCCCCCCCGCTCCCGCATTGCGGTCGTTGGGAGGAGGCCGGCCAGCCACGCTAGGCGAACGTGTTTGCCAAACGGTTAAGTCGCCCCGTGACCACCCCGGCGCAGCGCTTTCACGCCATTGCATTTTGTGCGCTGCACTATAACTATGGTTGACGCCGGAAGCGGCGTTTTCAAGGCAATCGCCCGAAAACGTAATCCTATCAACGGATCCGTGGGCCTTCCGAAAGGGTTGAGCATGATCAACGAAGACAGCCAAAAAGCCGGCCAAGCCGCCATCGACATGACCCTGAACGCGCTCGGTGTCTGGAGCAAAGGCGCCCAGGCCATCGCCACCGAGGTCATCGATTACGCCAAGAAGTCGGCCGAATCCTCTGCGCAGGCCTGGGAAAAGTTGGCCGGTGCCAAAAGCCTGGAGAGCGCCTTCGAGGTCCAGAGCCAATACGCTCGGTCGGCCTACCAGGAGTTCGTCGCCGAGACCGCCAAGCTGAGTGAGCTCTACGTCGAGTTTGCCACGGAAGCGTACGCACCGCTCCGTGCCGCGTTCAGCGCCCCGTCGGCGCGGGCCTGACATTTGGCTCGCTGCCGCCGCTGGCGCGCGGCAGCATTTCCATCCAAGCTCTTGGTTTGTCAGAATCGGCTGCATTCTGGCGCACACCAACCGCTCGCGCGCCATCGTGATGTGCTGCTCGCAAGAGCACCGCGGCGGCGCCCTGGTGGTCCTGCAGCGTTACGCAACCAATCCCCGATTTCGCCGTTATGAGGGCTCGCCGCGCGCCTGGCGCCGCAATGAAAAATGGCCCGCTATGTCGGATCGATTGCCATAATGTGGGAGTTGCTATTGTGCCGGCGGACGCTCGTCGGCGACGGGAGCGCGAAAGTGTGGAGCGATGCTAACCGGTCGCACGAGTGGTGTGGCTTATTCGATCTGGAACGAGATGCGCTTGATCACTATGATAGTGTCTTGGGAGCGCGGAAGGCGGCCGCCGTCCGGCGACCCATCGAGCGATCCACGGGGGTCCCGCCTGGCGGGCAAGTCCGCACGATAAACGTCACATGCAGCCGAACAGCCACCCCACGAATCGCCCGTGCGCAATGGCGGACGATGACCGTAAGCGCAAAGGCGACCAGAGCGGTCCCGGCACTGCGGTCATCACCAAGACGCGGCCGCAGACCAAGCGGCCCAATCTCTATCGCGTCCTCCTTCTCAACGACGACTACACGCCGATGGAGTTCGTCGTTCACGTACTCGAGCGTTTCTTCAACAAGGACCGCGAGGCGGCGCAGCGGATCATGATGCATGTGCACCAGCATGGGATCGGCGAATGCGGCGTGTTCACCTACGAGGTGGCCGAGACAAAAGTGACGCAGGTCATGGACTTTGCCCGCAAACATCAGCATCCTTTGCAGTGCATCATGGAGAAGAAGTGATTCCCTGGGAGGGGTCCCATACCGATACAGATGAAGAGACTCTGAAATGCCAACCTTCTCGCGCAGCCTCGAACAATCGCTCCACCGGGCGTTGGCGCTCGCCAACGAGCGGCATCACGAATACGCCACGCTCGAGCACCTCCTCCTCGCTCTGATCGAGGACCAGGACGCGGCCGCCGTGATGCGGGCGTGCAACGTCGATTTGGAGAAGCTGCGCCGCAGTCTCGTCGCCTATCTCGAATCCGAGCTCGACAATCTCGTCACCGACGGCGCCGAGGATTCCAAGCCGACCGCCGGCTTCCAGCGCGTCATCCAGCGCGCGGTGATCCACGTCCAATCGTCAGGCCGCGAGGAAGTCACCGGCGCCAACGTGCTGGTTGCGATCTTCGCCGAGCGCGAGAGCCATGCCGCGTATTTCCTGCAGGAGCAGGACATGACGCGCTACGACGCCGTCAATTACATCAGCCACGGCATCGCCAAGCGGCCCGGCATGTCGGAGGCCCGCCCGGTGCGCGGCTCCGAAGAGGAGAACGACACGAAGTCCGGCGACGAGCAGAAGAAGAAGGTGGACGCGCTTGACGCTTATTGCGTCAACCTCAACAAGAAGGCGCGCGACGGCAAGATCGATCCGCTGATCGGCCGCGAATCCGAGATCAACCGCACCATCCAGGTGCTGTGCCGGCGCCAGAAGAACAATCCGCTGTTCGTCGGCGAGGCCGGCGTCGGCAAGACCGCGATCGCCGAAGGCTTGGCGCGCCGCATCGTGCACGGCGAAGTGCCGGACGTCCTGCGCAACGCCACCGTATTCGCGCTCGACATGGGCACGCTCCTTGCCGGCACCCGCTATCGTGGCGACTTCGAAGAGCGGCTCAAGCAGGTCATCAAGGAGCTCGAGGGTTATCCCGGCGCCATCCTGTTCATCGACGAGATCCACACCGTGATCGGCGCCGGCGCCACCTCGGGCGGCGCCATGGATGCCTCGAACCTGCTCAAGCCGGCGCTGGCGTCGGGTACCGTGCGCTGTATCGGCTCGACGACATATAAGGAATACCGGCAGTACTTCGAGAAGGACCGCGCGCTGGTGCGCCGCTTCCAGAAGATCGACGTTAACGAGCCGAGCATCCCTGATGCGATCGAGATTCTGAAGGGTCTCAAGCCGTACTTCGAGGATTATCACAAGCTCCGCTACACCAGCGAGGCGATCAAGGCGGCGGTCGAGCTGTCCTCGCGTTACATCCACGACCGCAAGCTGCCCGACAAGGCGATCGACGTGATCGACGAATCCGGTGCGGCGCAGATGCTGTTGCCGGAGAGCCGGCGCAAGCGGACCATCGGCATCAAGGAGATCGAGACCACGATCGCCACCATGGCGCGGATTCCGCCCAAGGCGGTGTCGAAGGACGACGCCGAGGTGCTGCAGCATCTCGAAGCGACGCTCAAGCGCGTGGTCTACGGCCAGGACAAGGCGATCGAGGCGCTATCCGCTTCGATCAAGCTCGCCCGCGCCGGCCTGCGCGAGCCGGAGAAGCCGATCGGCTGCTATCTGTTCTCCGGTCCCACCGGCGTCGGCAAGACCGAAGTGGCGCGCCAGCTCGCCGCCTCGCTCGGCGTCGAGATCATCCGCTTCGACATGTCGGAGTACATGGAGCGCCACACCGTGTCGCGGCTCATCGGCGCGCCGCCCGGATATGTGGGCTTCGATCAGGGCGGCTTGCTCACCGACGGCGTCGACCAGCATCCGCATTGCGTGCTGCTGCTCGACGAGATCGAGAAGGCGCATCCCGACCTGTTCAACGTGCTCTTGCAGATCATGGATCACGGCAAGCTGACCGACCACAACGGCAAGCAGGTCGACTTCCGCAACGTCATCCTGATCATGACCACCAATGCGGGCGCCGCCGACATGGCGCGCGCCGCCTTCGGTTTCACCCGCACCAAGCGGGAAGGCGACGACATGGAGGCGATCAGCCGCATGTTCGCGCCGGAATTCCGCAACCGGCTCGACGCGATCATCACGTTCGCGCATCTGTCGCGCGAGGTCATCGCCATGGTGGTCGAGAAATTCGTGCTGCAGCTCGAGGCCCAGCTCGACGACCGCGACGTCACCATCGAGCTGACCGACGAGGCGACCAATTGGCTGATCGCCAACGGCTACGACGAGCTGATGGGCGCCCGGCCGATGGCCCGCGTCATCCAGGAGCACATCAAGAAGCCGCTCGCCGACGAGGTGCTGTTCGGCCGCCTGAAGTCCGGCGGGCACGTGCGCGTCATTGTCATCACCGACGAGAACGGCAACGCCAAGCTCGGCTTCGATTATCCGGACGGTCCGGTCAAACCGCGGCCGGAAAAACTGCCCGAGCCGCGCCAGGCCAAGAAGCGTCGCGCCAGCCCTCGCCGTAAGCCCCCGGGCTCCGGCGGCGGCAACCCACCGCCCGGTCCCGGCCGCGGCTCGGTGCCGAAGGTGCCGCTGGTCAAGGTTTGAGCGAAACCGCAGCGTCCGCGCGCATCAGCCGAGCTTGCGTTGGCGGCGCAGCACGGCGGCAAACCAGAGCGCCACGAGCGGCAAGGCCGCGGCGGTGCCGAGAAACAGCGGCACCGCGCCGACGCGGTCGTAGACCAGCGCGCCGGCGGCGACCCCTGCGGTCTGCCCGATATAGAGCGCCGACGAGAACAGGCCGACGGCCGTGCCGCGCGCATGCGGCGTCATCAACGTGGCATTGGTCTGCAACGTGTTGTGGAGCATGTAGAAGCCGAGCCCGATCGCGACCGTCGCAATCGGCGCCAGCCACCACACCGGCGTAACCGCGAGGCCGGCATAGGCGGCGGCGAGAATCATTCCGCCGCCGATCGCGAGTCCGATCTGGCCGAGCCGGTGCACGAGGAGCTTGACCAGACCAGCGTAAATGAGCCCGCCGACGCCGAAGAACGCTACGGTGATCCCGACCAATGTGAAGCTGACGCCGAACTTTTGGCGCAGGTAGGCGCCGATATAGGCGAACGCGCCCCACATCAGCGCGCCCTCGATGAACGCGGCGACGATGACGATGCGCGCGAACGCATTCGACAGCACCGCGGCGTAATCGGCCATAAAACCTTTCCAACCGCCGCCGGCCGATGCGGCGCTGGCCGAAGCGCGGCGGATGCGGGTTTGCGGATTGGCGAAGAGTTCGAGGATCAATCCCGTCGCCGCGACCGCGAACAGCGCGGCGAGCACGAAGAACACGCGGCGCCAGCCGAGCAGATCGCCCAAAATGCCGCCGGCGGCCTGGCCGAACAATTGGCCGATAATCTGGCCGGACAGGTAGCGGCCGAGGATCGGCTGCAGCCGGTCGCGCGGCGTCACGTCGCCCACATAGGCCATCGACACCGGAATGATCCAGCCGCCGACCGCGCCGGTGGCCAGCCGCGCCACCGCGAGCTGCGGCAGCGACGCCGCGGTGCCGCAGATCGCCACCAGTAGCGCAGCAAAGGTGCACATCAGCGCCACGGTGCGGTATTTGCCGAAGCGGTCGCCGATCGGGCCGATGACCAGCTGGATCGTGCCGTGCGTCACCGCATAGGCGGTCACCACGATGGCAGCGGCGCCGACGCTGGTGTGAAAGTCGGCCGCGATCTGCGGCAGAAGCGAATCCGTCACCCGCACCTGCGCCTGGCTGGCGAAGCCGGCGACCGCGAGCAGCACGATGGCGCGCGTCGGCATTCTGTCACGCGAGGGCACCGGCGTATGTTCGGCGGCTGACACGATGGCGCAAAACCGTGATGCGGAGGGCAGGGGCCGGCGTTGACACTCGGCACGGCGCGGGCTTTTTAGCCCGCGCCAGAGCGAAACCACAATGATCGAAAACCGCTACCACCCCGCCGAAGTCGAAAGCCGCATCTACAAAGCCTGGGAGGATTCCGGCGCATTCCGCGCCGGCCGTCCGGAGCGTGCGGCCGCGCCGCCCTATTGCATCGTCATTCCGCCGCCCAACGTGACCGGGTCGCTGCACATGGGGCATGCGCTCAACAACACGCTGCAGGACATTCTCTGCCGCTTCGAGCGCATGCGCGGCAACGACGTGCTGTGGCAGCCGGGCACAGACCATGCCGGCATCGCCACCCAGGCGGTGGTCGAGCGGCAATTGATGGAGCGCCAGGAATCGAGCCGCGCCATCGGCCGCGAGGCGTTCATCAAGCGCGTCTGGGAATGGAAGGCGGAGTCGGGCGGCACCATCATCGGCCAGTTGAAACGTCTCGGCGCGTCCTGCGACTGGTCGCGCGAGCGCTTCACCATGGACGAGGGCCTGTCGCGCGCAGTGGTGAAAGTCTTTGTCGCGCTGTATCGCGCCGGGCTCATTTATAAAGACAAGCGGCTGGTCAACTGGGACCCCAAGCTCAAAACCGCGATTTCCGATCTGGAAGTGCAGCAGGTCGAGACCAGGGGCCAGCTCTGGCACATCAAATATCCAATCGAAGATTCGGACGAGTTCATCGTGGTGGCGACGACGCGGCCGGAAACAATGCTGGGCGACGTCGCGGTCGCGGTGCATCCGGACAATGAAAAGCTGCGCCACCTCATCGGCAAGCGCGCGATCCTGCCGCTGGTCGGCCGCCGCATTCCGATCATCGGCGATACCTATGCCGATCCGGAAAAAGGCACCGGCGCGGTCAAGATCACGCCAGCGCACGACTTCAACGATTTCGAGGTCGGCAAGCGGCATGGGCTGCGGCTTGTCAACATTTTCGACGACGAAGCCGGGCTCGATCTGAAAGACAATGCGAATTTTCTGGACGGCGTCCCGCCATCGGCCGAGCTCGAGCAGACCCTGGCGTTGCATGACTTCGATCGCTTTGCCGCGCGCAAGAAGATCGTCGAGCGCCTCGAAACGGCGGGGCTGATCGACAAGGTCGAGCCGACCGTGCACGTGGTGCCGCACGGCGACCGCTCCGGCGCCGTGCTGGAACCGTTCCTCACCGATCAATGGTACGTCGACGCCAAGACCCTGGCGCAGCCGGCGGTCGCAGCGGTGCGCGAGCGTAAGACCGTGTTCGTGCCGGCGCAGTGGGAAGCGACGTTCTTCAACTGGATGGAAAACATCCAGCCATGGTGCATTTCGCGGCAGATCTGGTGGGGCCATCAAATTCCGGCCTGGTACGGCCCGGACGGCAAGATTTTTGTTGCCGAGACCGAGGACGACGCGGTCGCAGATGCGCTGGCGCATTACACCGACATCGAGGAGACCGGCGTTTACGAGTCGCATGAAATCGCCGCCGATCCGGAGCGCCGCGCCCGCTTCGCCCGCGACTATCTGCACCGCGACGACGACGTGCTCGACACCTGGTTTTCCTCGGCGCTGTGGCCGTTCTCCACCCTGGGGTGGCCGGACCAGACGCCGGAGCTGGCACGCTATTATCCCACCAGCGCGCTGGTCACCGGCTTCGACATCATCTTCTTCTGGGTGGCGCGGATGATGATGATGGGTCTGCACTTTATGAAAGAAGTGCCGTTCCGCACCGTCTACATCCATGCGCTGGTGCGCGACGCCGCCGGCGCCAAGATGTCGAAGTCCAAGGGCAACGTCATCGATCCCCTTGAGATCGTCGATGAATACGGCGCCGACGCGCTACGCTTTACGCTCGCCGCCATGGCGGCGCAGGGCCGCGACATAAAACTGTCGGCGCAGCGCGTCGAGGGCTATCGCAATTTCGCGACCAAGCTGTGGAACGCCGCGCGTTTTGCCGAGATCAACGGCTGTGCCCACGATCCGGATTTTGCCGCGCACGCGGCCAAAGACACTTTGAACCGCTGGATCATCCATGAGACGGCGAAAGCTGGCAGGGAAGTCACAGCGGCCATCGAGGCCTACAAGTTCAACGACGCGGCCGGCGCGATCTATCGCTTTGTCTGGAACGTCTACTGCGATTGGTACCTGGAGCTCATCAAGCCGGTCCTCACCGGTCCCGACGGCGCCGCCAAGAAAGAGACGCGCGCCACGGCATCCTGGGCGCTCGATGAAATCTTGCGGCTCCTGCATCCTTTCATGCCGTTCGTCACCGAAGAGCTGTGGCGCGTCACTACCGAGCACGGACCGAAGCGGCGTCACCCTTTGGCGCTTGATGCTTGGCCCGCGCATGACGGCCTCGACGATGAAATGGCCGAGGCCGAAATCGGCTGGCTGGTCGACCTCGTCACCGCAATCCGCTCGCTGCGGGTGGAGATGAACATCCCGGCGGCGACGCCATTGCCATTGGTGTTGATCAATGCCTCGGTGCAAACCGCGCTGCGGGCGCGGCATTGGTCCGAATTCGTGCAACGGCTGGCGCGGCTGTCCGGCATTTCATTTGCCGACGCGGTGCCGAAAGGCGCGCTGCAGCTCGTCGTGCGCGGCGACGTGGCGGCGCTGCCGCTGGCCGGCATCATCGATCTCGCGGCCGAACGCGCGCGGCTCGAGAAGGAATTGGTCAAATGCGACGCCGACATCGCCCGCGTCGAGCAAAAGCTCAACAACGCCGATTTCATCAAGCGCGCGCCGGAGGAAGTCGTCGAAGGCGAGCGTGAAAAACGCGAGGAAGCGTTGGGCCGCAAGGCAAAGATCCTCGAGGCGCTGCAGCGGCTCAAAGACTCCGAGTGAGGTGATGGCATGCGAATCTTCCTTGCCGGTGCCAGCGGGGCGATCGGCCGGCGGCTCACCCCGCTGCTCCTTGCCGCCGGCCATGAGGTGACCGGTTCGACGCGCACCGAAAAAGTCGCGCGCGAGTTGGAGAGTGCCGGCGTGCACGGCGTGGTCGCCGACGTGTTCGATGCCGATACGCTCAAGCGCGCGCTGACGGCGGCGCGGCCCGAGGTCGTCATTCATCAATTGACCGATTTGCCGCGCGCCTTGATCGATGAAAAGGAGCTTGCCGCCGCTTACCCGCGCAACGCCCGCATCCGCATCGAGGGCACCCGCAACCTGGTCGCCGCGGCGAAAGCGGCCGGCTCCCGCCGCTTCATCGTGCAGAGCGTCGCCTTTGCCTATGCGGCCGGCCGCGAGCCTCACGTCGAGACCGATCCGCTCAACGTTGCGGACGGCCCGCGCGTCGTCACCGTGCGCGCCGCCGCCGACATGGAGCAGCAGGTGCTCGCTTCGGGCATGGAGCCCGTGGTGCTGCGCTACGGCCTGCTCTATGGGCCCGGCACCTGGACCGCGGGCCCGGCGCGCAAGCCGCCGGTCCACGTCGATGCCGCCGCGCATGCCGCATTCCTCGCGGTGACGCGCGGCTCCGGCATATACAACATCGCCGACGACGACGGCACGGTCTCGATCGACAAGGCGCGCAAGGAATTAGGATTCAATCCGGCGTTCCGGTTGCAGGCCTAACGCGCCGCAAACGGCTTGCTCAGAAACCGCGAGCCTTTGAGGCCGTAGCGCCACGGCTTTTCCACCGCTTTGGTGATGCCGATGCGCGGTCCGGCAATGACCTCCTCATCGCCGCGACGAGCGAACAGCGCAAACGGCGGCGCGGTCAGCGCTAGACCGTTGTGATCGCGGGTGACGCCGAGGGCCTCACAGACTCGGCCCGGCCCCGAGCATAACAGTCGCTCGTCGGCCACGCCGCGGCGCCGCCGCATGACCGCAAGCCCCGCGGTCGGCTCGATGGCACGGATCAGCACCGCACTGGCCGATCCTGCCGGCTCGCAGACGAAGTTCAGGCACCAGTGGATGCCGTAGGAGCGGTAAACGTAGGCACAGCCGGGCGGCCCGAACATGACCGCGTTGCGCTCGGTCGGCCCGATATAGCTGTGCGCGGCCGGGTCGGTGTGGTGGTAGGCCTCGACCTCGACCAGCCTCCCGCCGACGCCGTCGACCAGCAGTACCGCCCCGATCAGGTCCGGCGCCACCTCGTGAACGCTGCGCGCAAAAAAGCTGCGGGTCAGCCGCTTGCCCATGCAGCAATGTCGCAGTCGGGTGCTAGACGGTAAATCGCGAGTTAACAGAAAGGCCGTGGCGGTCGCGAATCTGTGTCCCCGGAGCAACACGCCGGGAACATTCGAGTGTTGATCACCGCCGCCGCCTCGTGGTGCCGCTTTTTAGCCACAGGAGTCCTTGAGATCGAAGGCCACGCAGCAATGGCAAAGCAAAACCGTTGGGGTGCGCTCCGATTTCAGGGTGGGGCAAGTGTCCTGAAATCGGTGTGAGGGGACCGGGGCGAGGGGGCCATGAGCATGGCCCTGGTGAGTTCGAATGGACGCCAAGGCACAATTGAAAGCTCGCCTGCCGAGCCGCCATGCTACAGAAGGCGCGGAGCGGGCGCCACACCGTGCGTTTTATTACGCCATGGGTCTGACGGCGGAGCAGATCCATCAGCCTTTCGTCGGCGTTGCTACCTGCTGGAACGAGGCCGCGCCCTGCAACATCGCGCTGATGCGCCAGGCCCAGGCGGTCAAGCAGGGCGTCGCCGCCGGCGGCGCCACCGCGCGCGAGTTCTGCACCATCACGGTGACCGACGGCATCGCCATGGGCCATGGCGGCATGAAGGCGTCGCTACCGTCGCGCGAGGTCATCGCCGACTCGGTCGAGCTGACCGTCCGCGGCCATGCCTATGACGCGCTGATCGGGGTCGCCGGCTGCGACAAGTCGCAACCCGGCATGATGATGGCGATGTGCCGGCTCAACGTGCCGGCGATCTACATCTACGGCGGCTCGATCCTGCCCGGCACCTTCAAGGGCAAGCCGGTCACCATCCAGGACGTCTACGAGGCGGTCGGCAAGCACTCGATCGGCGCCATGTCGGATGCCGATCTCGATATCTTGGAGCAGAACGCCTGTCCGTCGGCCGGCGCCTGCGGCGCCCAGTTCACCGCCAACACCATGGCGACGATTTCGGAGGCGATCGGGCTCGCCTTGCCGTATTCGGCGGGGGCGCCGGCGCCCTACGAGATCCGCGACAAGTTCTGCATGCTGGCGGGCGAGATGATCATGGACTTGATCGTCAACAAGCTTCGCCCGCGCGACATCGTCACCCGCAAGGCGCTGGAAAACGCCGCGGCCGTCGTAGCGGCGACCGGCGGCTCGACCAATGCTGCGCTGCACCTGCCTGCGATCGCCCACGAGTGCGGCATCAAGTTCGATCTGTTCGACGTCGCCGAGGTCCTGAAAAGGACACCGTATATCGCGGATTTGAAACCATCCGGCCGCTATGTCGCCAAAGACGTGTTCGAAGCTGGCGGCGTTCCGCTGCTGATGAAGACGTTGCTCGACCATGGCTATCTGCATGGCGACTGCATCACCGTCACCGGCCGCACCATCGCCGAGAACCTCAAGTCGGTGCAGTGGAACGCCGATCAGGACGTGGTGCGTCCGGCCGACAAACCGATCCTGGCGACCGGCGGCGTCATCGGCCTGAAAGGCAATCTCGCGCCGGAAGGCGCGATCGTTAAGGTTGCCGGAATGGAGCGCTTGCAATTCTCCGGACCGGCGCGCTGTTTCGACGGTGAAGAAGCCTGCTTCGAAGCCGTGAAAAACAAGAAGTACAGGGAAGGCGACGTGCTGGTGATCCGCTATGAGGGGCCCAAAGGCGGGCCCGGCATGCGCGAAATGCTGGCGACGACGGCTGCCCTCTACGGTCAAGGCATGGGCGGCAAGGTGGCGCTGATCACCGACGGACGTTTCTCGGGCGCGACGCGGGGCTTCTGCGTTGGCCACATCGGGCCGGAAGCGGCGGTGGGCGGGCCGATCGCCCTGCTGCGCGACGGCGACGTCATCACGCTCGACGGCCAGAATGGCACGCTCGACGTCAAGCTGACGGCGGCCGAGCTCGAAGCGCGCCGCAAGGACTGGAAGCCGCGGGGCGAAGAATTCAGCTCCGGCTATTTGTGGAAGTACGCGCAGCAGGTCGGTTCGGCGCGCTATGGCGCCGTCACCCATCCGGGCGCAGCGGTTGAGAAGGCGTGTTATGCGGATACCTAAGCGGGCGGCAGCAAGCGGCGGAGTCTTGGCCGCGCTGGTCGGCCTTGGTGTGGCGTGGAGCTTTGGATTGGCGCCGGGCCTCGGCGACAGCCACGGCTTTCTGGTCGGACCGGCCATGGCGTTCGACGGCAGCGCGTCGCCGGCGACCGCGGAGCTCAATCCGCAGGACGGCCTGCGCGGGCCGGGCATTGCTCCCAACATCAACGAAAAGAACAAGGAATTCACGACGCTGCAATACGCCGCCGATCAAGGCCATACCGCCGCGCAGTGGAAGCTCGGCCGCATGTACGCCGACGGCGACGGCGTGGCGCAGAGCGATTTGCGCGCGTTCGAGTACTTCAGTGCGATCGCCAATTCGCATGCCGACGAGCCGCCGGGCACCGCACAAGCGCGCATCGTCGCCAACGCCTTCGTGGCGCTCGGCCGCTATTACCTGACCGGCATTCCCAACTCGACCATCAAGCCGGATGCGGCCCGCGCGCGGCAGATGTTCGCCTACGCGGCGTCGTATTTCGGCAATGCCGAGGCGCAATACGAGCTCGGCCGCATGTACCTGAACGCCACGCCGGGCGATGTGCACGAGGCGGCGCGGTGGTTTCAGGTTGCGGCCAGCAAAGGTCATTGCCGCGCGCAAGCCGCGCTGGGCGACATCCTGTTCCGCGGCCAGCAGGTGCCGCGCCAGGCGGCGCGCGGCCTGATGTGGCTCACGCTCGGCCGCGATTGCGCCGGCACCGACGAGCCGTGGGTCAAGCCGCTCTACGACAACGCTTTCCGCCACGCCAGCGACGATGAGCGCGCGATGGCGCTCGTTTATCTGAAAGAGTGGATCAGTCGGCGGCAATAGCGAATAGCGAAGTGGCGAGTGGCGAATAGTAAGGGCTATCCATTCGCTATTCGCAATTTCGCCATTCGCGTTCGTCGTCCGCTATTTCGTCTCGATATCCAACTCGACCCACACCGGCACGTGGTCTGACGGCTTCTCCCACGAGCGCACGTGCTTGTCGATGCCGACCGCAGCGAGCCGGTCGGCGGCCTGCGGCGACAACAGCACGTGATCGATACGGATGCCGTTGTTCTTCTGCCAGGCGCCGGCCTGATAATCCCAGAACGTATAAAGGCCGGCATCGTCGCTGGTGGCGCGCAACGCGTCGGTCAGCCCGAGATTGATCAGGGAGCGGAATTCGTCGCGGGTGCGCGGCAGGAATAATGCATCGCCGAGCCAGGCCTGCGGATTCTTCGCGTCGCTGGTCGTCGGAATCACGTTGTAGTCACCGGCCAGAACCAGCGGTTCTTCGTGCGTAAGCCGCTCGCGCGCATAAGCCGACAGCCGCTTCATCCAGCCGATCTTGTAGGTGTACTTGTCGGTCTGCGGCGGATTGCCGTTGGGCAGATAGAGGCTGGCGACCCGCACCGCGCCCTCGACGGTCGAAATTACCGCCTCGATGAAACGGGCGTGGTCATCGCTGTCGTCGCCCGGCAGACCCGGCGTCACTTCGTCGAATTTGAACTTCGACAGAATGGCGACGCCGTTGAATGCCTTCTGCCCGTGGACGGCCACGTTGTAGCCGAGGCTTTCGAATTCGAGCCGCGGAAACGCTTCGTCCGGACATTTGGTTTCCTGCAGGCAGACGATGTCCGGCTGGCGCGCGGCAAGCCAGGTGCGCGCGCAATCGATGCGCTGCTTGATCGAATTGACGTTCCAAGTGGCGATGCGCACGGCCGGTGCCGGTGTGAGAGCGGGACCTCTAGAGCGCGAAGCTCGTGCCGCAGCCGCAGGACGCGGTGGCTTTCGGGTTGTTGACCTTGAACGACGAGCCGATCAGGTCGTCGACGAAATCGATCTCGCTGCCGGTCATGTAGGTAAGCGACATCGGGTCGATCAGCACGGTGGCGCCGTTGCGCTCAATGACCAGGTCATCGGCGGCGCGCTCGCGTTCGGTGTCGAATTTGTACTGAAAGCCGGAGCAGCCGCCGCCTTCGACGCTCACCCGCAGCATGGTGCCGGGCGGCTCCTGGCGCAGAATCTCGCCGATCCGGGCCGCCGCGCGCTCGGTGACGACGACGTTGGCGTCAAGCTTGGCGTCCATTTTGGCTCCGGCAAACCTTGCCACAACCGGCGAATCCGCCGATTGCCACACCATCTAGGCGATAGTTAAGTGCGGGGACGGCATAGGTCAATTGGCGGGAAGGCCGCGCTGTTTATGGCGATCGATGGCTCCTCACCGCTCGAGGCCTACGCCTGCGATCCGGCGCACAGCCGCGGCCGGCTGCATCCCGAGCCGGAGAGCAAAAGCCGCAGCGCTTTTCGCCGCGACTGCGACCGCATCATCCACTCGACCGCTTTCCGCAGGCTCAAGCATAAAACCCAAGTCTTCGTGTTCGACGAGGGCGACCACTACCGGACCCGGCTCACCCACACGCTCGAAGTCGCACAGGTGGCGCGCGCTCTCGCCCGGGCGCTGGCAGTCGATGAGGACCTCGCCGAGGCGTTAGCGCTGGCCCACGATCTCGGCCATCCGCCGTTCGGACATGCCGGCGAGCGGGCGCTCGACGAATGCCTCCGTGCCGTCGGCGGCTTCGATCATAACGCCCAAACGCTGCGCGTCGTGACTGTTTTGGAGCGCCGCTATCCGACCTTCGACGGCCTCAACCTCACCTGGGAAACGCTGGAGGGCCTGGTCAAGCACAACGGGCCGCTTACCGATCGGCAAGGGCATCCGCGCGGGCGTTATCGCGAGCGGCAGCTGCCAAATACGATCCTCGCCTACGCGCGGCAGCACGATCTGCAGCTCTGGACCTTCCCGAGCGTCGAGGCACAAATCGCCGCGGTGGCCGACGACATCGCCTACGACGCGCACGACCTCGACGACGGCTTGCGCGCCGAGTTGTTTGCGCTCGACGATATCGCCGCCGTCGCACTGCCCGGAAAGCTCATCGGCGAGATCCGCGCCGGCTATCCGCGCCTCGACGACAGCCGCCTGGTGCACGAATTCATCCGCCGGCTGATCGGTCTTCTCATCGAGGACGTTATCAAAGAGACCAGACGGCGGCTCGCAGTACTGGCGCCGCACTCGGCCGACGAGGTGCGGCAGGCGTCTGCGCCGGTTGCGGCGTTCTCGCCCGCCGTCGGCGAGGCCGATCGCGCCATCAAAGCCTTTCTCAAGCCGCGCATGTATCGGCATCCGCGGGTCATGCACGTGATGGATCAGGCCACGGGCGTCGTCAAAAGCCTGTTTGCCCGCTACAGCGCCGATGCCGAAGCGCTGCCGGTCGAATGGCGCGAAGGCCTCGCGGACACCGACGAGCCGGCGCGCGCCCGCCGCATCGCCGATTTCATCGCCGGCATGACCGACCGCTACGCGCTCGCCGAGCATGCCAGGCTCTTTGACTCGACCCCCGAACTGCGTTAGGCGCGCGCACGCCGCAACAGCGGCTTAAAACGCTAAAAGCATGGCCGCAGAGAACATTTTCGCCGAGATTCTTGGGCGCGTCAGCGCTGCTGTCGAAGCGTTGGTTGCTGCCGGCGCACTGCCGGCTGGCCTCGATCAGTCGCGCGTGACGGTCGAGCCGCCGCGCGAGGCGTCGCACGGCGACATGGCGACGAATGCGGCCATGGTGCTGGCGAAGGACGCCGGCAAAAAACCACGCGAGCTTGCGGATGCCATCGCCGGCAAACTGCGCGCCGACGATCTTGTCGACCGGGTCGAGGTTGCCGGACCCGGGTTCATCAATCTCACGCTCAAACCCGTGGCGTGGCTTGATGCATTGCGCACCGCTGTGCACTCCGGTGCGCAGTACGGCGCCAGCGATGTCGGCAACGGCACCCCGGTCAATGTCGAATATGTTTCGGCCAATCCGACCGGCCCGATGCATGTCGGCCATTGCCGCGGCGCGGTGTTCGGCGACGCGCTGGCGAACCTGCTCGCCTTCACGGGATTTAAGGTCACCCGCGAATACTACATCAACGACGCCGGCGCGCAGGTCGACGTGCTCGCGCGCTCAGCCTATCTGCGCTACCGCGAAGCGCTCGGCGAGGATATCGGTCCGATCCCCGAAGGGCTCTATCCAGGCGATTATCTCAAGCCGGTCGGCGAGGCGCTCGCCGCACAATACGGCGGCGTGCTCAAACAGCAGCCGGAAGCGCAATGGCTGCCCATCGTTCGCGCCAAGGCGCTCGACATGATGATGGCAATGATCCGCGACGATCTTGCCGCCCTCTACGTCAAGCCCGACGTGTTTTATTCGGAGCGCTCGCTGATTGACGGCGGCACGGATCGTGTCGCTGAAACGATCGAATGGCTGCGCGCCCGGGGAGAGGTATATGAAGGCCGCTTGCCGCCGCCGAAGGGCGGTGCGGTCGAGGACTGGGAAGACCGCGAGCAAACATTGTTTCGCTCCACCGCATTCGGCGATGACGTCGACCGGGCGCTGAAAAAATCCGACGGCACCTACACCTATTTCGCCTCCGATATCGCTTACCATCGCACCAAGCTCGAACGCGGCTTTCGCGCGCTGATCGACGTGTGGGGCGCCGATCATGGCGGCTACGTCAAACGCATGCAGGCCGCGGTGGCTGCGCTGAGCGGCCGCGCGGTCGAACTCGACGTCAAGCTGATTCAACTCGTGAAGCTGCTACGCGCCGGCGAGCCGGTGAAAATGTCGAAGCGGGCAGGGGACTTTGTCACCTTGCGTGAGGTCGTGGACGAGGTCGGCCGCGACGCCGTGCGCTTCATGATGTTGTTCCGCAAGAACGACGCGGTGCTCGATTTCGACCTCGCCAGAGTGATCGAGCAGTCGCGCGACAACCCGGTGTTTTATGTCCAGTACGGCCATGCCCGCGGCCAGTCGGTGTTCCGCAATGCTCGCGAGGTCTTTCGCGATCTGCCAGAGGACATTACCGAGCTCGCCGATACGGCGGCGCTCGCCCGGCTGAGCGATCCCGCTGAACTCTCCTTGATGCGGCGAATTGCCCTTTATCCGCGCGTCGTCGAAGCTGCCGCCCAGGCGCACGAGCCGCACCGAATTGCCTTTTATCTCTACGATTTGGCGAGCGAATTTCATGCGCTTTGGACGCTCGGCAACGCCGCGCCTCATTTACGCTTCATTATCCAAGATGATCGACAAGTGACTACGGCTCGGCTCGTCCTCGTAAAAGGCGTGATTACCGTGCTTGCTTGTGGGCTCGCATTGCTTGGGGTCCAGGCGCCGGACGAGATGCGGTAAATCCGCCGTAGCTTTCGACGGGTCGACCGTGGTCGAGGGGAAAGGCGCGACGGGGCAGGTTTGATGGCCGACAAGTTTCGGGGTTTTGGCCGCGATGCGCCGGCGGCGCGCGGCAGCGATGCCGATCCGCTGGCGGAACTCGCGCGGCTGATCGGCCAAAGCGCGCCGCGGCCCGTCCACGGCGGCGGAATCGCGCCGGACTCGCAAGGCTACGAGGATGCACTGCCCCAGGTCGACTGGGCGGCCGGCGAGGACGCTTACGCGGAGCCGGCGCATGCCGCGCCCGACGGCTACGCTTCGCATTCGCCCCACGACGCGGCATGGTCGCACGCAGCTGACGACCCCGATCGCGGCTACGACGATCTGCCGCCAGCACGGCATTACGACGATCCGGATCCGGAATTCGATGATGACAGCGAGCGACGGCCGTCCGCGTATGGCGCGGACATGCCGCGCTTGGCGGCGCCCGCGCGCGAGGACGATGACGACGGGGATCGTCCGCATTTCGCGGCGCGGGGTCCGTACGCGCGGAATGCGACGCACGAGCCGGATCGTGATGAGGAGGAGCACGAACCGCACACGTTCCATCGCAGTGGTACGGTTCTGATCCTCGCGGCGTTGGGCTTGGCGGTGCTCGGCAGTGCGGGCGCGTTCGCCTACCGCGCCATGTTCGGCGGCTCGGTGGTGGCGGGACTGCCGCCGATCATCAAACCCGCCGAGGGGCCGATCAGAGTGCAACCGAACCAGGACGCTCAGGCCGGCAAGCCGGGCCAATCAGAAACCGCCAACAAGGGCACGGGCGAGCGGCTGGTGGAGCATCAGGAACAGCCGGTCGACGTCCAATCCGCCAATCCTCCGGTGCCGCGTATGGTTCAGACCATTCCGGTGATCTCGAATTCCGCCACGGCGCCAATCCCCGGTGCTCAGGCGGCCGAGCTCAATGCGCCCGGAGCGATGCCGCCGCCGGCAGCGCAACAGCCGATGGCTTCGCCGCCGTTTGCGGCTCCCGGTACCCAGGTCCCGCAGCAGGCCCAGCCACTCGGGCCCGCCGCTTCCGGCGCCAAGCAAGTTCGCACCGTAATCATTCATCCCGGCCAGCAGGGGGCCGGCAATCCGGGCCCCGCCGCTCCGGCGCCTGCGGGCGCCGTGCATGCGGCGCGGCCGCGCGAGCCCGCACCGGCGCCACGGCCGCGGCAGACCGCGACGGCGGGCGGGCCGCTCTCCATCGTCCCGGGGCCGGAAGGTGAAGCCCAGGCCCGGCGGCCCGTGCAAAACCACGTCGCCCAGCGGGCGCCCGAACGCGCCGACGCGACCTCGGCCGTAGGCGGCTACGCGGTGCAGGTGACCTCGCAACGCAGCGAGGCCGAGGCCGAGGCGGCCTACCGCGCGCTCCAGGCCAAGTACCCGCAAGCCCTTGGCGGCCATCGTCCTCTGGTCCGCCGCGCCGATCTCGGCGCCAAGGGCACCTATTACCGCGCACTGGTTGGCCCGTTTGCCTCGGGCGAACAGGCCACTGAACTCTGCAGCAAGCTGAAAGCTGCTGGCGGCAGCTGCATCGTCCAAAAAAACTAGCGGCTTAGCGCTTGACCCTCGCGCGGCGCGGCAGCTAAGCGGCGGCCCATGCGCGCGTTCATCACCGGTCTTTCCGGAACGATTTTGACCGACGCTGAACGCGCGTTTGTGCGCGACGCGCAGCCGTGGGGCTTGATCGTTTTTGCGCGCAACGTGGCCGACCCCGACCAGTTACGCCGGCTGGTCGCCGAGTTCCGCAACGTCGTCGGACGCGATGCGCCGGTCTTGGTGGACCAGGAAGGCGGCCGGGTGCAGCGGCTCGGGCCGCCGCATTGGCCGAAATACCCGCCCGCCGCCGCCTATGCTCGCCTCTATGAGCGCGACCGCGACGCGGGTCTTGCCGCTGCGGCCATTGGCGCGCGTCTGATCGCTGCCGATCTTCGCGCAGTGGGCATCGATGTGGATTGCGCGCCGGTTGCCGATCTGCCGGTCGCGGACGCCGACCCGATCATCGGCGATCGCGCCTTCGGCATGGAACCGAAGGCCGTTGTGGCTCTGGCCGGAGCGTTTGCGCGTGGTCTGATCGAAGGCGGCGTGCTGCCGGTGGTCAAACACATGCCCGGCCACGGCCGCGCCACCGCCGACAGCCACAAGAGGCTGCCGATGGTCACGGCCGACCGAGCGACCTTGGAGGCGACCGATTTTGCCGCGTTTCGCGGGCTTGTTGCCCTGCCGATGGCCATGACCGCGCACGTGGTGTTTACCGCCATCGATCCGGTGGCGCCGGCCACCGCTTCGGCGGTTATAGTGCGTGACGTGATTCGCGGTTCGATCGGCTATCAGGGCCTGCTGATGAGCGACGACGTTTCCATGGGTGCATTGAGCGGCTCGCTCGGCGAGCGCACGCGCGCCGCGCTTGCAGCCGGCTGCTGCGACGTCGTGCTCCACTGCAACGGCGATATGGCCGAGATGGAGGCGGTAGCGGCCGCCGCGCCGCTGCTGAATGGCCAGGCTGCACGGCGAGCCGATGCGGCACTGGCTAGGCGGTCGCGGCCGGCATCTTCGGATATTGCAGCGATGCGCACCGAGTTCGCCGCACTGATGCGCAACGTCTGGGAACCGGCGCAGGGGTGGGCATGAACGCCGAAGCCGAAAACGCCGAAGAAATGAGTTTTGAAACCGAGCTCGCGGAACCCGCCGCGGGCGAGCCGGCGCTGGTCGTCGACGTCGAAGGTTTTGAAGGCCCGCTCGATCTTCTCCTCACCCTTGCCCGGCAGCAGAAAGTCGATCTCGCCAAAATCTCCATTCTGGCGCTCGCCGACCAATACCTCGCTTTCATCGAGGAAGCGCGCAAGCTGCGCCTGGAACTCGCCGCCGATTATCTGGTGATGGCGGCGTGGCTCGCTTATCTGAAATCGCGCCTGTTGTTGCCCGAGCCGCCGGCACCGGAAGGCCCGAGCGCCGAGGACATGGCGAACGCGCTGGCGGCGCGGCTGCGCCGGCTCGAAGCGATCCGCCAAGTCGCCCAGCAATTGCTCGATCGGCCGCAGCTCGGCCGCGACGTGTTCCAGCGCGGCCAACCGGAACCGATCGCCGAGATCAAACGGCCGCAATGGACGGCGACGCTGTACGATCTGCTATCGGCCTACGCGGCGCGGCGGCAGACCCAGGCGCGAACGTTTGTGCGCATGCCCAAACGCACCGTCTGGTCGCTCGCCGAAGCGCGTGAAGCGATCGAGCGGCTGATCGGCTGTTCGTTCGACTGGAGCCCGCTCGATCAGTACCTGATCGAGTATCTGGTCGAGCCGTCGCAGCGGCCGACGGTGCTGGCCTCGAGTTTTGCCGCGACACTCGAGCTGGTGCGCGAAGGCCGGCTCGAACTCAATCAACATGCGGCGTTCGCGCCGCTTTATGTGCGGGCCCGCGCGCAGCCGGCGGAAAACGGCGCTGCGCCGGACGTGGGGACGACGTGAGGAGGGGCACTTGATGGGCAATGTGGCAGAGATGCGGGTGATCGTCGGCGACAGGGAGCAAAGCGAGCGAGTGGAGCGCGCCGAGGAATTGCGCATTCTCGAGGCTTTGCTGTTCGCCGCCGAGGAGCCGCTCGACGAAAAGACCTTGGCGGCGCGGCTGCCGGCCGGCATTGACGTGCGCGCGCTGCTCAACCAGCTGCAGCACGAATATGCGTCGCGCGGCGTCAATCTGGTGCGCATTGCCGGCAAGTGGACGCTGCGCACCGCAAGCGACTTGGCTTGGCTATTGACTCGCGAAGCGGTGGTCACGCGTAAACTGTCGCGCGCCGCGATCGAGACGCTGTCGATCGTCGCCTACCATCAGCCGGTGACGCGCGCCGAGATCGAAGACATTCGCGGCGTCACCACCTCCAAGGGCACGCTCGACGTCCTGCTGGAAACCGGCTGGATCAGGCTGCGCGGCCGCCGCAAGGCGCCGGGGCGCCCGGTGACCTACGGCACCACCGAAGCGTTCCTGTCGCATTTCGGCCTCGACGCGCTCGCCGATCTGCCCGGGCTCGACGAACTCAAAGGCGCCGGCCTGATCGAAGGCGGCGTGCCGGCCGGCTTTTCCGTGCCGCTGCCGTCCGACGATCCGGCGCTGCGCGACGACGAAGACCCGCTCGAACCGGGCGATCTCGACCTCGGCCTGGTTCCGCCGAGCGATCGCACCGAGCAATAGGGCCTTTCCGCGCCGCGCGCCGCCCATTCACCCTGCTGCACCCTGCGGCGGCGCGGCCTTGCCGTTGCGCTTGTTTTTGCCGGCCGCGACGCCTAGTTTCAGGCTCAAACGACCCCTTGCCGCGGGCGCGTACGCGGTTGCGGACGGAGGATTTCATGGGTGGCTTAAGCATTTGGCATTGGCTGATCGTGCTCGCGGTCGGGCTTTTGCTGTTCGGCGGGCGCGGCAAGGTTTCCGACCTGATGGGCGACGTCGCTAAGGGCATCAAATCGTTCAAGAAGGGCCTTGCCGACGACGACACGGCGAAGGCCGATGCGCCGGCCAAGAGCATCGACCATCAGGCCGCGGCCGAAGCGCCGCGGCGCGCCGAGGTCGACAGCAAGGTCTAGCGCTTGATGTCTTAAGGCGACGCGGCTCGCTCGCTTTCGGCATCCGGCGAGGAGCACGGCAGAACGCGCCGGCCGTTCGCGAACGGCCGCTTTCCTATCCTCCTCGCTGATCATTGGGGGTCGGGACGGATGTCAGACGCGGCGAGCACGGGCCGGGAACTTGCTCTCATGTTCGATATCAGCTGGAGCGAATTCCTCCTGATCGGCATCGTGGCGCTGATCGTGATCGGGCCGAAGGAGCTGCCCGCCGTCATGCGCACGCTCGGCCAATGGACGCGCAAGGTGCGCGGCATGGCCGCCGAATTCCAGAACCAGTTCCAGGAAGCGATGCGCGAAGCCGAAATGACCGACCTGAAGAAGCAGGTCGACGACATGGCGCGCGACGTCACCGATGTCGATCCGCTCAAAGGCGTGCGTGAGGATATCGAGAATGTCGGCAGCGACGTGCAGCGCTCGCTGAGCGGCACCGCCGAGCAAAACACCGCCGAGCAAACGGCGGCGTCGACTGCGGGCGAGCCCGAACTGCCGCTGGCGGCGCCCGCTTCCTCTGACCCCACGCCGGCAGCATCGAGCGACGCCGCAGCAGAGGCGCCAGCCGCACCGGGATCGTCGGCGGCGCCGCCGGCCGAAGCGCCGCATCGCGCCGAAGAAGTCGTGCCGGCCGAAAGCACCCGGACCGGATGACCATGGCGACGCGCGAGGACGAAGAGAAGGAGATCGAGGCGACCAAAGCGCCGCTGATGGATCATTTGATCGAGCTGCGCTCGCGGCTGATCAAGGCGCTGGCCGCGTTCGGCATCGCTACCGCCGGCTGTTTCTTCTTCGCCAAGCAAATCTACAACGTGCTGACCTGGCCTTACGTCTGGGTCGCCGGCGCCGCCAATTCGAAATTCATCTATACCGGGCTGCTCGAATACTTCGTGGTCCAGCTCAAGCTCGCGGTGTTCGGCGGGGTGTTCCTCGCCTTTCCGGTCATCGCCACGCAGATCTACATGTTCGTGGCGCCCGGGCTGTACCGCAACGAGCGCAAGGCCTTCCTGCCGTATCTGATCGCCACCCCGATCTTCTTCGTGCTCGGCGCGTCGGTGGTCTACATCGTGGTCTGGCCGCTGATCACCAAATTCTCGCTCGGCATGCAGCAGCTCGGCGGTCCCGGCGAAGCGACCATCGAGCTCCTGCCCAAGGTCGAGGACTACCTGTCGCTGATGATGAAGCTGATCCTGGCGTTCGGCATCGCCTTCCAGCTGCCGGTGATCCTGACGCTCCTTGGCCGCGTCGGCATCATCACCTCCGATACGCTCAAATCGAAGCGCCGCTACTTCATCGTCGGCGCCTTCGTGATCGCCGCGGTGCTGACCCCGCCCGACGTCATGAGCCAGATGTCGCTCGCTTTGCCGCTACTCCTGCTGTACGAGGGCTCGATCTGGTCGGTGCGCATGGTCGAAAAGCGGCTCGCCGCCGAACGCGCCGCCGCCGAAGCCGCCGCCGCCGCCAAGCCGGCGGAGTGACCCACCCGGTCGTCATTGCCGGACTTGATCCGGCAATGCATGCAGCGTCACGGCAGCATGGATGCGCGGGTCAAGCCCGCGCATGACGAGTTAAATTGCGGCGTGCTAGAACCGGCCGTCGATTCTGCGAGCGTTTACATGCACGACATCCGCTTCATCCGCGAGCATCCCGACGCGTTCGACCGCGGCCTGTCACGGCGCGGCTTGGCGCCGGAAGCGCAGCGGCTGATCGCGCGCGACGAGGAACGGCGCAAAAAAATCCTCGAGCTCGAAACCGCCCAGGCCCGCCGCAACGCCGCGTCGAAGGAAATCGGCGAAGCGAAAAAGAAAAAAGACGAGGAGCGCGCGAGCAAGCTCTTGGCTGAGGTCGCCGCGCTGAAGGAAACGCTGCCGAAGCTGGAGGCAGAGGAAAAGACAGCGAGCGAAGCGCTCAACAAGGCGCTTGCCGAAATCCCTAACCTGCCGCTTGACGATGTACCGGACGGAAAAGACGCCGACGACAACGTCGAGCATCATCGCTTCGGGGCGCTACGCAATTACGCTTTCGTGCCGAAGCAGCATTTCGATCTCGGTGAAGCGCTTGGCCAGATGGATTTCGAGACCGCAGCCAAGCTGTCGGGTGCACGCTTTGTTGTACTGAAAAGGGGGCTCGCGCGTATGGAGCGCGCGATTGGGCAGTTCATGATTGACGTGCATACGACCGAGCACGGCTACACCGAGGTCGCACCGCCCCTTTTAGTGCGCGATGACGTGATGTTTGGTACGGCGCAGTTGCCGAAGTTTCGAGAAGACCAGTTTTATGCGTATGCTCCGCTGCGCCACTATGACCTGATAGCAGACGGGATAGTTGGCAAGAACTATAACGCTGAAGTCCATAATCGAAAAGAGTGGAATACCGCCAAGGTAGTCGAAGCCGTCGAAAAGGCATTAGCTTTTCCTCATCCTCAATCGTTTTGGCTCATCCCCACCGCCGAAGTCCCGCTGACAAACCTCGTCCGCGAATCCATCCTCGACGAAGCCCAATTGCCGCTGCGTTATACCGCCTGCACGCCGTGCTTTCGCGCCGAGGCCGGCGCGGCGGGCAAGGATACGCGGGGCATGATCCGGCAGCATCAGTTCACCAAGGTCGAGCTTGTCTCCATCACCACGCCGGAGCAGTCGAAAGACGAGCATGAGCGCATGCTGTCCTGTGCCGAGGAGGTCTTGAAGCGGCTCGATCTGCATTATCGCGTGGTCACGCTGTGCGCCGGCGACATGGGCTTTGCCGCGCAAAAGACCTACGACATCGAGGTGTGGCTGCCGGGCCAAAATGCCTATCGCGAGATTTCGTCGTGCTCGGTGTGCGGCGATTTCCAGGCTCGCCGCATGAATGCGCGCTACCGCACCAAGGAAGGCCGCCAAGTGCGCCATGTCCACACGCTGAACGGCTCCGGCGTCGCCGTCGGCCGCGCGCTCATTGCGGTGATGGAGACCTATCAGCAGGAAGACGGCTCGATCGCCGTGCCCGACGCGCTGCAGGGCTACATGGGCGGCATGAAGAAGATCGAGAAGCAATGAAATTTAATCTCATGCCGCGCCGCGCCGCCAAAACCCTCCCCCGCTTGCGGGGGAGGGCAGGGAGGAGGACCGTCGCGCTGCTGCAGGCGTGGCCGCCACTTTCCCCCTCCGGCTCGCTGCGCTCGCCACCTCCCCCGCAAGCGGGGGAGGAATAAGATGCGCATCCTCATCACCAACGACGACGGCATTCATTCCGAGGGCCTCGACGTCTGCGCCGAGATCGCGCGCGCTCTTTCCGACGACGTCTGGATCGTGGCGCCGGAATTCGACCAGTCCGGCGTCGCCCATTCGCTGACGCTGAACGACCCGCTGCGCCTGCGCCAGGTCGACGAGCGCCGTTTCGCGGTGCGCGGCACGCCGACCGACTGCGTCATCATGGGCGTGCGGCATCTGCTCAAGGACAGGGTGCCAGATCTGGTGCTGTCCGGCGTCAATCGCGGCCGCAATGCCGGCGAGGACGTGATCTATTCCGGCACCATCGCCGGCGCGCTGGAAGCCGCCGTGCTCGGCATTCCGTCGGTCGCGTTGTCGCAGTCGTATCGCTCGCGCAACGGCCATGAGCCGTATTGGCAGACCAGCTTGAAATTTGCGCCCGACATCATCCGCCGCGTGCTCGCCGAGGGCATGCCGCATGACATTCTGGTCAACGTCAATTTTCCCGATTGCCTGCCCGACGAGGTCAAGGGCGTCGAAGTGACGACGCAAGGTCGGCGCCGCCAGGAGCGGCTGCATATCGACGAACGCACCGACGGCCGCGGCAATCCGTATTACTGGATCGCCTATGTGCGCCAGCCGTTTGTGGAGGCCGCCCATGGCACCGATCTCGCGGCACTCGACCGGCGGCGCGTCTCGATCACGCCGCTCAAGCTCGATATGACGGACGATCCTTATATGACGCGGCTCGCGGCGCTGTTCGACGCCGGCGCGAAGAAGGATTAATTCGGTGTCTTCGCCGCTATGGCGGCGAGCGCGCTGGCGAGTCCGTCGGACTGAAACGGCTTTTGCAACAGCGGCGCGTCGCTGTGCGCTTCGGGAATGCCGCGCCTGGCATAGCCGCTGACGAACACGAACGGCACGCCGCGCCTGACCAAAACTTCAACCACCGGCGTGATCGGCTGGCCGTTGAGATTGACGTCCAAGATGGCGACGTCGAATTCGCCGTCATTGGCTTTGGCCAGCGCTTCGTCGAGCCGGCCGGCTTCGGCCGCCATGGTGTAGCCAAGGTCGGCCAGCATGTCGTCAAGCAGGAGACGGATCATCGGCTCGTCTTCGACGACGAGGACGCGTTTGCCGGCGTCAGCTTTTTGGTTTTTTTCGTTGGCTGTCATTTCCGCCCCGTCGGTAGCGCACGATTGCGAGGGAAGTTGGGCGCTGCACCCGCACGTTACAATACCGCATGATTGAATGATCGTCGCTGCTTTGTCGCGGGCGGAGCGCACAACGCAGCAGCTGCTGATTTGTTCCAGGGATCGGCCGAAAAATTTGCACGAGGCTGTGCATGGTTCGGCGGTAGGAGCCCGACGGCCGTGGCGCGCGACGGGATTCGGCGATAGTGATAAAAAGACCACAATCCATCCGCGAGGCTCCTAGTGGGCGGCGAACCAGCGGCTGACGTGGAACGCATGGAATTTCAGCTGACGCTGCGGCGGCGCGGCATCAGCGATCAGGCGGTGTTGCGCGCCATGGACGAGGTGCCGCGCGAGCATTTCGTCACCGCCGACTACGCCGAAAGCGCCTACGCCGACCAGGCGCTGCCGATCGCCTGCGGCCAAACCATCAGCCAGCCCTACGTGGTGGCCTACATGACCGAGCACCTCGAGCTGCGGCCGCAGCACCGTGTACTTGAGATCGGCACCGGCTCCGGCTATCAGGCGGCGGTGCTGTCGCGCATCGCCCGCGAGGTGGTGAGCGTCGAGCGGTTTCGGACGCTCGCCGATGCCGCGCGCGACCGGCTCAGGACGCTGGGTTATGCCAACGTCACCATCGTCACCGGCGACGGCTTTGCCGGCGCGCCCGATCGGGCGCCGTTCGACCGCATCATGGTGACGGCGGCGGCCGAAGCGGTGCCGGACGCGCTGGTCGCGCAGCTCGCCGAAGGCGGCAAGATGGTTCTGCCGCTCGGTCCGCGCAGCGGGCCGCAATACATCGTCAAGCTGACGAAGGAGTCGAACGGCGAACTGAGCCGCGAAGAGCTGATCGCGGTGCGCTTCGTGCCGCTGTTACCCGGGCAGGCCAAGGAACTGTAAAAGCAATTGTGAAAGCAGTTGTAGCGGCTTTGCCACAGCGGAATTTTATTAAAACCTGCTGCGAATGCTTAAACGCCTGTTTACCGCACTGCTGTTTAGTCGCGCGCTAGCGTTTTGTTGCGTACGAGCGAGTAACCATGTGCGCGTCGCGTCGGTCGGCCTATTGGCCGCAACTGGTTGCCATTTCCTTAATCGGGTTTGGCGCTGCAGGCTGCAGCGATTCCGGCCGCTTCCACGACATTTTCGGCTCCGATAGCCAGCCGCGCGGCGAGGTGACGGGCTCGATCCAGTCGCGGCCGGCAGCGGGCCCGGCCCAAGGTCACGTCGAGAGCCGGCCGATTCCGCCGCTCGCGGGCGCCGACGGCCAGGGCGTCTCTGGCGGCGGCCGCGGCATGGGCTCGTATCAGCCGGGCAACGCCGACATCACCGGCTCGGTACCGCCGCCGGCCCCACCGCCGCCGCAATGGACCTGGGAAGGCGGCAAGCCGATCGTCGTGGCGCGCGGCGAGACACTAGAAACGATCTCGCGCAAGCATGGCGTACCGGTCGCCGCCATTCTCTCGGCCAACAATCTCACCAGCGCGGCCGCAGTCCGTCCCGGACAGCACTTGGTGATTCCGCGCCTGCGCTCGTCGCCGGCAAGCGGCATCGCCAATGCGGGCGAGCCCCGCGTATCGGTGCCGCAATCCTCAGGGGTGCACGTGGTGGCGCGGGGCGAGACCCTCAACAGCATCGCGCGCCTCTACGGCAAGCACGTCTCCGAGCTGGCGCGCGCCAATCACCTGTCGCCGAACACGATGGTCAAAGTCGGCGAACGCATCGTCGTTCCCGGCATGCGGGTGACCCAGCGCGCCGAAGCCAAGCCGGCAGCGCCCGCACCGGCTCCCGCGCCCGTCGCGCCCGCGCCGCAGCAGACGCCGCGCGACATCGCCAATGCCGAGTCGCCGCACAGCGCCTTCAAGGCGAATCCGGTGGAGCCACAGGTCCAGCAGAATCCGCAAAAGGCCGCCGAGCCGGTCGGCTCGCTGCCGAGTTTCCGCTGGCCGGTGCGCGGCCGCGTCATCGCCGGCTTCGGTCCCAAGCCGAACGGCCTGCAGAACGACGGCATCGACGTCGCCGTGCCGAACGGCACGCCGGTGAAAGCGGCCGAGGACGGCACCGTGGCGTATGCGGGCAACGAGCTGAAAGGCTACGGCAACTTGGTGCTGATCCGACACGCCAACGGCTATGTGACCGCCTACGCCCATGCCAGCGAAATTCTGGTCAAGCGCGGCGACGCGGTCAAACGCGGCCAGGTGATTGCGCATTCGGGCAGCACCGGCAACGTCAACGCGCCGGAGCTGCACTTCGAAATCCGCAAAGGCGCGACCCCGGTCGACCCGGCGCAATTCCTCAACGGCGCTTGATCGAAAGCCGAAATCAGAACGAACGTCATCGTCATGGCCGGGCTTGTCCCGGCCATCCACGTCTTCGAGCTTGCTAAGAGCCTAAGACGTGGATGCCCGGCACGAGGCCGGGCATGACGAGCCAAGACAGCCGCTTTCTCATTCAGAGCTTCCGCTCTCACGCCTCCGGGTTCAGCCGCACGCCGAGCCGTCCGGCCAGATCCTGCACGTATTGCCAGGCGACGCGGCCGGAGCGCGCGCCGCGCGTCGTCGCCCATTCCAGTGCTTCGCGGCGCAGTTCATCACCCGAGAGCGGGATGCGATAGTGCGCCACGTAAGCTTCCACCATGGCGAGGAATTCGTCCTGGCTGCAGCGATGGAAGCCGAGCCATAGGCCGAAGCGGTCGGACAGCGATACCTTCTCCTCCACCGCTTCACCGGGATTGATGGCGGTGGAGCGCTCGTTTTCCATCATCTCGCGCGACATCAGGTGGCGGCGGTTCGAGGTGGCGTAGAAGATCACGTTGTCGGGCCGGCCTTCGATGCCGCCTTCGAGCATGGTCTTCAGCGATTTGTAGGATGTATCCTCGGCGTCGAACGACAGGTCGTCGCAGAACACGATGAAGCGCTGCGGCGCGTTGCGCAGCATGGCCATCAGCTCGGGCAGCGACTCGATGTCCTCGCGATGGATTTCGATGAGCTTTAGCCCGGGCGTCGGATGCGCGGCGCCGATCGCCGCATGGGCGGCTTTGACCAGCGACGATTTGCCCATGCCGCGCGCGCCCCACAGCAGCGCGTTGTTGGCGGGGAGCCCGCGGGCAAAGCGCTCGGTGTTCTCGACCAGAAGGTCGCGCACGCGGTCGATGCCTTTGAGCAGCGACATGCCGACCCGGTTGATCCGGCGTACCGAGGCGAGCCGGCGCGCTTCCGGATGCCAGACGAAAGCCTCGGCGCCGGCAAAATCCGGCTGGGGCGGCTGCGCGGGCGCCAGCCGCTCCAGCGCGGCCGCGATCCGCTCCAACACATCGGATGAGCCTTCGCCGCCAAGCGCGGCATGAGTCGGCGCGGCGACGCTGGTGCTCGCCGGTTTACCCCTAAAACGTTGAGGAGACTGGGCCATATCGGAACCGGGTGTTGCGGCCATCCCTTACCGGGGCGCCGAAATGCCCGCAAGCGCGCGTTGCAATTGGGCCAATGGCGGCTATAGTCCGCGCCGATTTCCGCGCAAATTCGGCCCGCGTCGGCGCCGGCGCGCCTTAGCAGCGGCCTCCGGAGGAGCAATGCTGATTACCCCCGCATATGCGCAGTTCGGCTTCGGCGGCGGCGCCGGCGGCAACAACATGATCGTAAATTTCCTGCCGCTGATCTTCATCGTGGTGATCATGTATTTTCTGATCCTGCGGCCGCAGCAGCGCAAAGTGAAGCAGCATCAGGAAATGATCAAGGCGTTGCGCCGCGGCGATACCGTGGTGACCAATGGCGGCCTGGTCGGCAAGGTCACCAAGATCGTGGACGACGACCACATCGAGGTCGAAATCTCCGATGGCGTGCGGGTCCGCCACCTGCGTGCCATGGTCAGCGAGGTACGGGCCAAAGGCGAGCCGGTAAAGGAAGACAAGGCGAGCTGACCGCGCGCAGCTGCAGCGCTGGGGCAGTAAGCCGGACGGGCGGCGCGGCGGCCGCAACGAGGAATGACGTAAGTCGATGTTGTTTTTCACGCGGTGGAAGGCGGCGGCTATTTTGCTCACGGCGCTGGTCGTGTGCCTGTTCGCCGTGCCGAACTTCTTTTCCGAAAAGACCATCGCGCGTTGGCCGCAATGGGCGCAGCGCCACATTTCGCTCGGCCTCGACCTGCAGGGCGGCTCGAGCTTGCTGCTCGAAGTGGACACCAGTGCGGTGCGCAAGGAGCGGCTGCAGGCGCTCAACGACGACGTGCTGCGCGTGCTGCGTCAGGCGCGCATTCCATTCACCGGACGCGCCATTCGCGGCAACGGCGTCGACGTCCACATCACCCGACCGACCGACGTCAAGACCGCGCTCGACAAGCTCGGCACGCTGTCGCAGCCGATATCCGGCATTCTCGGCACCTCCGGCGCGCGCAACGTCGACATCACCGAAAACGGCGGCACCATTACGCTCACGCCGTCGGACGCCGGCGTCACCGAGCGCATCCGCCAGGCCGTCGATCAATCGATCGAGATCATTCAGCGCCGCGTCAACGAGCTCGGCTTGGTCGAGCCGAGCATCCAGCGCGAGGGCATCAGCCGCATTCTGGTGCAGGTGCCAGGCCTGCAGGATCCGACCCGGCTCAAGGAAATTCTCGGCAAGACCGCCAAGCTCGATTTCCGCATGGTCGATCTGTCGATGCCGCCGCAGCAGGCTGTGGAGACGCGACCGCCGCCCGATTCCGAGATCCTCAACGGCCAGAACGGCGAAAAATATCTGATCGAGAAACGGGTGCTGGTGTCCGGCGGCGATCTGGTCGACGCCCAGCCCGGCTTCGACCAGCGCACCAGCGAGCCGGTGGTCAACTTCCGCTTCAATTCGAGCGGCGCGCGCAAGTTCGCCGAGGCCACCCAGCAGAACGTCGGTAAGCCGTTCGCCATCGTGCTTGACAATCAGGTCGTCTCGGCACCGGTGATCCGCGAGCCCATTTTGGGCGGCCAGGGCCAGATTTCCGGCAATTTCACCGTGCAGGGGGCCAACGATCTCGCCATTCTGCTGCGCGCCGGCGCCTTGCCGGCGCCGCTGACCATCGTCGAGGAACGCACCGTAGGCCCCGGTCTCGGCCAGGACTCGATCCAGGCCGGCGAGCGTGCCGCTTATGTGGGCGCGGCGCTCGTCGTGTTCTTCATGTTCGTGACCTACGGCCTGTTCGGCCTGTTCGCCAACATCGCGGTTGCGGTCAATGTCGCCATGATATTCGGCGTGCTGTCGATGCTCGGCGCCACGCTGACCTTGCCCGGCATTGCCGGCATCGTGCTCACCGTCGGCATCGCGGTGGATTCCAACGTGCTGATCTACGAGCGCATCCGCGAGGAGGTGCGCGCCGGACGCACCGCGATCAACGCCATCGATGCCGGCTTTACCCGGGCGCTCGCCACCATCCTCGACTCCAATATCACCACCTTCATCGCCGCCGCGGTGCTGTTCTACGCCGGCTCCGGGCCGGTGCGCGGCTTCGCGGTGACGCTGGGCATCGGCATTCTGACGAGCTTGTTCACCGCGTTTACGCTGACCCGCCTGATCGTCGCCTATTGGGTGCGGATGTGGCGGCCGCGCACCGTGCCGATCTAATAGATTCGTGATTTGCCAAGTCACATGACCATGTATTCCGAAATCGTCTGAAAGAAAAAAATCCCGTGCGCCTCCTTCGCATCGTTCCCGACAACACGCGTTTCGACTTCATGCGCTTCCGGCGCATCAGCTTTCCTATTTCGGCAATGCTGTCGATCGCGGCGATCCTGCTCTACTTCTATCACGGGCTGAATTTCGGCATCGATTTCATCGGCGGCACGCTGATGGAGGTGCAGACCAAGGCCGGCCACGCCGATCTTGCCAAGATGCGCGCCACCATCAGCGGCCTGCATCTCGGCGAGTTTCAGCTGCAGGAGTTCGGCGCGCCGAACGACGTTCTGATCCGCATTTCCGAGCAGCCCGGGGGCGACCAGGCGCAGCAGGAGGCGGTGCAGAAGGTGCGCGACGCGCTCGGCAGCGAGGTCGACTACCGCCGCGTCGAGGTGGTCGGGCCGAGCGTCTCCACCGAGCTCTTGTCCTACGGCACGATCGGGCTGTTGGCGGCGATCGTCGCTATTTTGTTTTATCTTTGGTTCCGGTTCGAATGGCAGTTCGCGCTCGGCGCCATGATCGCCAACGTGCACGACGTGGTGCTCACCGTCGGCTTCATGTCGCTGACCCGGGTCGATTTCGACCTTACCAGCATCGCGGCGCTGCTCACCATCGTCGGCTATTCGCTCAACGACACGGTGGTGATCTACGACCGCATCCGCGAAATGCTGCGCCGCTACAAGCGCATGTCGATGCCCGAGCTGCTCAACGTCTCGGTCAACGCCACGCTGTCGCGCTCGATCGTCACTCACGTCACGGTGGCGATGTCGCTGTTGGCGCTGCTGTTGTTCGGCGGCCAGGCGATCCGCAGCTTTACCGCCACCATGATGTTCGGCGTGGTGCTGGTCGGCACCTACACGTCGGTGTTCATCGCTTCGCCGATCCTGATCTATCTCGGCGTCGGCACCGGCCGTATGGGCGGCGCCGAGGAGCCGGAGACGCCGCCGGAGGCGCCCGCGGCGCCTGCTTCGCCACAGCCGAGAGCGGCCCCGGCGCCGCGCCGCGTGCGCTCGCGGCGCTGAACATGGAGGCGCCGCATCTGCCGCGGCAGGCCCTGATCGACGCCCACGGCGCCGGCGGCTTTCGTTTCGCCGGCCTTTCCCATCGCGGCTCGCTGTTGTGTCTGCCGGACGGCATCTGGGCCTGGTCTGTCGCGGTGCCAGCCGACATAACGGCTAATTCGCTGACGCTGGTGTTTGATCGTTCCCAAAACCTGGACTTTTTCATTGTCGGAACGGGCCTTGAGCCATGGGCGATGCCGCCGCCATTGCGCGCCCGCTTTCGCGACGCCCATATTTCGGTCGATGTGATGACCACCGGAGCGGCCGTGCGCACCTATAACGTGATGCTGATGGAGAACCGCCGCGTCGGCACCGCGCTGATCGCGATCGACTAGCCATGGCGGATGCGGCTGACTATTGCGCCGAACTGGTCCGCACGGCTGACCGCGACCGCTATGTGGCGGCGCTGTTTGCACCGGCCGAGCATCGCGATGCGCTCTTTGCGCTTTATGCCTTCAACAGCGAAATCGCGCGCGTGCGCGACCTGGCGCGCGAGCCGCTGCCCGGCGAAATCCGCCTGCAATGGTGGAGCGACGCGTTGCGCGGCGAACGCGGCGGCGAAGCGCAGGCTCATCCGATCGCTGCGGCCTTGCTGGCGAGCATCGCGCAATACCGCTTGCCGGCGGACAGACTGATCGATCTGGTCGAAGCGCGGCGGTTCGATCTCTACGATGAGCCAATCGCGACGTTCGCCGCGCTCGAAACCTACGCAAACAAAACATCTGCGGCGCTGTTCGCGCTCGCCGCGCAAATTTTGTCTGGAACGGAAGCCGAAGCGGTTACGGCGTTCGCGGGCCGGGCCTACGCTGTTGCCGGGCTGTTGCGCGCCTTGCCGTTGCACGCAGCGCGCCGCCAGCTCTATATGCCGCTCGACCTGCTCGACCGCCATGCCGTGAAGGCAGCCGACATTTACGCCGGCCGAACTTCTACTGGCCTCAACGCGGCGGCCGCGGAATTGCGCGAGGTCGCGCGCCGCAACCTTGGCGCAGTGCGCGAGCGCCTGTCGGTCCTGCCGAGCGAAGCGTTGCCGGCATTCCTGCCGCTCTCGTTCGTCGGCCCTGCGCTAGACCGTCTGGATCGCTCGGATGCCTTAGCGCCTGCCGAACTCGCACCATGGCGGCGGCAATGGCTGATCTGGCGTGCGGCGCGCAATCCGGCGCGGATCGCGCGATAGCCTAAAACGCAAAGCGGTCGCGCAGATTGCGCCGCTCAGAAACGATCCGGCTCACCAAGGCGCGCTCGTCCTCGCTTCTGACTAGCGAGCCGATCAGGTCGAGCTGGTTCATGGCGATGAGTTCGAGAATTTCGCTGCGCACTTCGCCGGCCGCGTTGCGCGGCAGGGCGTCGACGATCTGCAGGTATTCCGGCGTGCTGCGGCCCAAAAAATCGCGCAGTTCGGGCTCGCTGGCACTGCCCTCGACGAAGGCATAAAGGCCGGTGCCGGCGCGGCGATCCGGGAAGGCGACAATGGCCGCATCGCGCACCTTGGGATGCGTGCGCAGCCGTGCGGCGATCGCCGGCGCCTCGCGTGTATAGCGCAGGCCGCGGCCTTCGCGGTCGGTCACGTTGAGTCCGCGCGTGATCGCGTAATAAATTTTTTTGCCGGTCGCCATCCACACGCGCGTGAGCAGGCTCTTGCGCGCCAGCACGCGCCGCTCGGCGGCGGTCAGCGCTTGCGGCGAATAGCGGCGCTTGTGCTTGAGCAAATGGCGCAGATCTTCGTAGCGCGCGATCCGAAACAGCCGGTTGCGGCGGTAGCGGCCGAAACATGAAGCCAGCTGAAAGTCGGTCAGGAAAGCGCGGCCGTCGGCATAGAGCCAGTTCTGCTCCTTGGCGAGATCGTTGTGGGTGATGCCGGCGCGATGCAGCAGCCGGAGCGCCGTTTTGGCGGAGCGAAAGTAGGCTGCATCGCCCTGTGGTTTGGCGATGTGCAACGGGACGCCCTCGATCCAGCCGCGCACCAGCGCGCGCCGCCCGGCAAAGATGAGCGGCGGCGCGATGCCGAGCTTGCCGGCGGTCGCCAAGGCGCGACGCTCGCGCCGGAACAGCGCAATCGCCAGGGCACGGCTCCACCACGGCACGTCGCGGAGGTGCCGCAGCACGGCGTCGATCTCACCGCTGTCGGTTTCGAAGCGGCCGCGCTCGATGGTGGAAAACACGTCGCGCTTGAGCAGGGTGCCGCCGCGCCAGCGGCTGGCAAGCTCGTCGGATTTCTTCGCCTCGGTCATTGGGCCGCGTCTAGCACAAAACGAGCGCAATCACTCGGCGGCGTGCGGCAGGGCGGTGCCGGCCCAAGCTTCGAGGTCGGCCAGTGCGCGGGCGCACAGCGCCGCCTTTCGCGCGCCGCGCAGCGTACTGGCCGCAGGCGGCGGGAACAGGCCGAAATTGACGTTCATCGGCTGGAACGAGCGCGGGCCGACATCGATGGTCTCGATGTGGCCGCCGGTGATGTGGTTGAGCAGCGCGCCATGCGCCGTGGTCGACGGCGGCAACAGCGGTATCTGGCCGAGCCGTTCCGCGGCGGCAAAACGGCCGGCCAAAAGTCCGATCGCCGCCGATTCCACATAGCCCTCGCAGCCGGTGATCTGGCCGGCAAAGCGCAGCCGCGGCGCCGCTTTGAGCCGCAAGGTGGCATCGAGCAGCTTCGGCGAATTGAGAAACGTGTTGCGATGCAGGCCGCCCAGCCGCGCGAACTCGGCATTGGCGAGGCCCGGGATGGAGCGGAAAATGCGCACCTGCTCGCCGTGCTTCAACTTGGTCTGAAACCCCACCATGTTGAACAAAGTGCCAAGCTTATTGTCCTGCCGCAGCTGCACCACCGCATATGGTTTCTCGCCGGGCCGGTGCGGGTTGCGTAGGCCGAACGGCTTCATCGGCCCGTGGCGCAATGTCTCGCGGCCGCGCTCGGCCATCACTTCGATGGGCAGACAGCCGTCGAAATACGGCGTGTCGCTTTCGAAATCGTGGAGCGCGACTTTTTCGCCCGCGAGCACCGCGTCGATGAAGGCGTCGTATTCCAGACGCGTGAGCGGACAATTGACGTAATCGGCGCCGGAGCCGGCCGGTCCCGTCTTGTCGTAGCGCGATTGAAACCAGGCGATGTCGAAATCGATGGAGTCGCGATGCACGATCGGCGCAATGGCATCGAAGAAAGCGAGCGCGTCTTCGCCGGTGAGCGCGCGCACCGTCTCGGCCAGCGCCGGCGAGGTGAGGGGGCCGGTGGCGATGATGACGCTGTCCCAATCCAGCGGCGGCGCGCCGACCTCCTCGCGTGCGACGCTAATGAGCGGCTCGGCCTCCAGTGTTGCCGTGATCGCCGCGGCAAAGCCGTCGCGATCGACCGCCAACGCGCCGCCGGCCGGCAGCTTGCAGGCATCGGCCGTGCGCATCACCAGCGAGGAGAGCCGTCGCATTTCCTCGTGCAAGAGGCCGATGGCGCTTGCCTGCGCGTCGTCGGAGCGGAACGAATTGGAGCAGACCAGCTCGGCGAATTGCCCGGTCTTGTGCACCGGGGTGGAGCGGCCGGGCCGCATCTCGTGCAGCACGACCGGCACGCCCTGGCGCGCGATCTGCCAGGCCGTCTCCGAGCCTGCCAAGCCGCCGCCAATGACGTGAATGCGCCGTACGTTGTGCATGCTCGCAAAGTAGGCTTCGGGCGACGCAGCGGCAATGTGCGGCGTAACCCGTCATTTGGCTCGCGTCCAAGCCTCTGCTATAGCCGGGCCGTTATTGCATCGCGCAAGGCGTGTTCAGAGGCCCAAATGTCCGTCGATGCCGATACGGTCCGCCGCGTGGCGCGTCTGGCGCGCATTGCCGTCGCCGGCGCGGAGGTCGAGCCGTTGCGCGGCGAGCTCAACGCCATCCTGGCGTTCGTCGAGCAGCTCGGCGAGGTCAATGTCGACGGCGTCGAGCCGATGACCTCAGTCACCCCCATGGCGATGAAAATGCGCAACGATGAGGTGAGCGATGGTGGTATTGCCGACGCGATCGTGCAGAACGCGCCGGTCCGGGACGATCACTTCTTCGTCGTTCCCAAGGTGGTGGAATAATGTGCCTCGCCTGCGAACAAGATGCGATCTGGCTCGCCTATCTGGAAAGCCGTGGCCTGCTGCAGGCCGACGATCCGGACGCCGTCGATGCGCTATTCAGCGCCTTTCCGGTGCAGCCCCTGCCGGTGCAAGGCGAGGCGGAACTGCAGCAGCGAACTACTAGTACCGATCTGAAAACTGCAAACAATCCATTTTCCTGCGACGACCCAACGGCTGAATGACCGATTTGACCTCGCTCACGCTGGCGCAGGCGCGCGATGCGTTGCGCAAGCGGGAGTTTTCCGCGACCGAGCTTGCCGACGCCTACATCGCGGCCGCTGCGAAGGCGCGGGCGCTCAATGCGTTCGTTGAGGAAACGCCGGAGCGTGCCCGCGCCATGGCGGCGGCGGCGGACGCGCGATTGGCCAAAGGCGAGGGCGGTCCGCTCGAGGGCATGCCGCTCGGCATCAAGGACCTGTATTGCACCGCCGGTGTGCGCACCACGGCGTGTTCGCGCATTCTGGAGAACTTCGTCCCCACCTATGAGTCCACCGTCACCGCAAATCTATGGCGCGACGGCGCGGTGCTTTTGGGCAAGCTGAACAACGATGAGTTCGCCATGGGCTCGTCGAACGAAACGTCGTGCTTCGGTCCGGTCGTGTCACCGTGGCGCCGGCGCGGGTCGGAGCAGGAGTTGGTGCCCGGCGGCTCGTCGGGCGGGTCGGCGGCGGCGGTCGCGGCCGGCCTGTGCGTCGGCGCCACCGGCACCGACACCGGCGGCTCGATCCGCCAGCCGGCGGCGTTTTGCGGCATCGTCGGCGTAAAGCCGACCTATGGGCGTTGCTCGCGCTGGGGCATCGTGGCGTTCGCCTCCTCGCTCGATCAGGCGGGACCGTTTGCCCGCAGCGTACGCGATTGCGCGATCCTGCTGCGCTCGATGGCCGGTCCCGATGCCAAGGACACCACGTGCGTCGATCTGCCGGTGCCGGATTACGAGAAAGCGGTGGGCGCCTCGATCAAAGGCATGCGCATCGGCATCCCGAAGGAATACCGCATGCCCGGCATGGCGGCGGAGATCGAGAGCTTGTGGGAGCGTGGCGCGCAATGGCTGAAGGATGCCGGCGCCGAAACCGTCGAGATCTCGCTGCCCATGACCAAATACGCGCTACCGGCTTATTATATCGTGGCGCCGGCGGAAGCGTCATCGAACTTGGCGCGCTATGACGGCGTGCGCTATGGGTTGCGCGTGCCGGGCCGCGACGTCATCGACATGTACGAGCGCACGCGCGCGCAAGGGTTCGGTAGGGAAGTGCGGCGGCGGGTCATGATCGGCACCTACGTGCTCTCCGCCGGCTATTACGACGCCTATTATCTGCGTGCGCAGAAAGTGCGCACCTTGATCAAGCAAGACTTCGAGAGGTGCTTTGCCGACGGCATCGATGCCATCCTCACGCCAACCACGCCGTCGGCTGCGTTCGGCATCGGCGAAAAAGGCCGCGCCGATCCGATCGAGATGTATTTGAACGACGTGTTCACGGTGACGGTGAACATGGCGGGGCTGCCGGGCATCTCGGTGCCGAGCGGGTTGGATGCTCATGGGCTACCGCTCGGCCTGCAGTTGATCGGCCGGCCGTTCGAGGAAGAGACGCTGTTCGCGCTCGGCGCGGCGATCGAGCAAGCCGCCGGCCATTTCACGCCGGGGCAATGGTGGTAAGCTTTCGCGCATGACGCCGCTCGGCTTCAAGCGATCGCTATCGAAGTCCCAACCGCCGGCTGGTCTGTCGCCGGCGCTGGCCGCGTTGTGGTGGGCGGCGAAAGACAAGTGGGATAATGCACATAAGATCGTGATGGACGAGGAGAGCGCCGAAGGCGCCTGGGTCCACGCTTATCTGCATCGGGTCGAAGGCGATCTCGACAACGCGCGCTACTGGTACCGCCGGGCGCACCGTCCGCCGGCGACTGGCGATTTTCCTGACGAGTGGGACGCGATTGCTGCGGCGTTGCTGCAGTCGAGATAGCAGGATAGCCGATATCAGCTACTGCGCTGCGGCGGCGCAGGCTGTTCGCCGATCTTGAGGATGCCCGCATTGCTGATCTCATTGCGCCGCCGCGGCAGGGCGTGCGGATGCTCGCGCTGCAGATAGTCGATGAGCTTCTCGCGAACCTCGGCGCGCAGATCGGACACGGCGCTCGCATTATCGGCGCTGACCAGCGCGCGCAACTCGATCGTGGCCTCCTTGCAGTCGGTGACCTGCAGGTTGGCTATTTTGCCGTTCCACAGTTTCGATTGCGCAACGATCTCCATAAGCTTTTTGCGGACCGTATCGACCGGCGTGGTGTGATCGACATAGAGCACGACCGTGCCGACCAGCTCGCTGCCCGTTCGCGTCCAGTTCTGAAACGGTCTTTCGATGAAATAGCTGATCGGCACGACGAGGCGCCGCAGGTCCCAAAGCTTGAGGACCACGTAGCTGAAGGTGATCTCCTCGACGGTGCCCGATTCGCTCTCGACGACGACCGCATCGCCGATGCGGATCGGCTGGGCGATCGCGATCTGCACGCCGGCGAGGAAATTGCTCATGACCGGCCGCGCGGCGAGGCCGGCGACGATGCCGGCGACGCCTGCCGAAGCGAATAATGTGACGCCGAATTCGCGCACCTCGTTGAAGGTCATCAGCGCAAAGCCGAATGTCACCAGCACGATGATGACCTCGGCCACGCGCAGCAGCACGCGGACCTGGGTCACGTGCTTGCGCGCCAACAGGTTGTCGGGCGTCGCGACGGCAAAGCGCATCAGGTAGATATTGGCAGCGATGCGCAGCGCGGTGAGCGCTATCCAGCCGACCAGGCAAATGACGCCGAGGCCGAGCAAACGCGACACGAAGGCCCTGGTCTCGGTGCCCAGCGGCGCCGACTGCAGCGCAATCGCCATGGCTATGAGCAGAAGACCGAGCCGGGTTGGGTTTCTGGTCTGATCGAGCACCGAGAGCAGATAGGGGCGTCGGCTGCCGAGCACGCGAGCCATGATGGCAAGCGTCGCGGCATGGATGATCCATGCGACCGCCGTGCCGATCACGAGCACCAAGACCGACACGGCCCAGGGGGGCGCGAACGGCAACGCACCGCCAAGCCAGGTGAAAAACGAATTGGTGCGTTCGACGAGGCCTTGCCACATGCGGGGAACTGTGCGGACAAATTCTTGATTCGAGCAATATCTCTGGAAACGCCCGACTTGGCCGCGGAGCTCGCGCCGCAACCGCCTGGACAGCCCGGCAGGGCGATGGCATTAGCTGCAGCAACTTATCGCAAAACCCTTCGGCCGACGATGAAGACCTTCTTTTCGCGCCTGTTCATCTGGGTGAAGACCTTCTTTTTGCGCCTGTTCACCTGGTGGAATAGCCAAACCTTCGGTACCCAGGTGTGGACGGCGCTTTACGGCGAGTTCGTTGGCGAGGACGAGGGCGGCAACCGCTATTACCGGACCAAGGGTGGCAAGATCGATCCGGCGCTCGGCATCGAGCGGCGCTGGGTCGTCTACAACGGGCTTGCCGAAGCCTCCCGGGTGCCACCGAGCTGGTTCGGCTGGCTGCACCACACAGTGGATTTGCCGCCGACACTGGACAAGCCGCAGCCGCATCCATGGGAGAAGCCGCACCGGCCGAACCCGACTGGTACTCCCGCCGCCTATCGGCCGAGCGGCTCGACCATGGGTCTCGGCCGCCGGCCCAAAGCGACCGGCGACTACAAGGCGTGGTCGCCGGGCGGCCAGTAGGGCGCGGACCGGCGCTGGGCCCCGATCCCTGGAATCGCCGCAATCACGATGTTAACCGGGCGCAAGACGCGCCGAATCCGTCCGCCCAGATCAACCCAAAGCTTTCATGCTCCGCATCGCCGCGCTCGTGGTCGTAATCGGCGGCACGCTGGCGGCGGCGCCGGCCAGTGCGCAATTCAATATCTTTGGCGACCCGCCACCGCCCCGTCCCCCAGAAAATATTCCGAACGGTCCGTTCCCGCCGCAACCACCGCCGGCGTCTTATCCCGGACCGGGCGCCCAACAGCCTTATCCGGGGCCAGGGGCGGGCCCGCCGCCACCCTATCCAGCGGCGCTGCCGCGGGGCTCGGTAGGGCCGCCAGGCTCGGCTATTCAGGCCGAGCCGTTGCCGCCGCCGCCCGGCGTGGGCGTAGCGCCGGCTCCGGGGCCGGCGCCAAATTTCCCGCAGCAGCAGCCGGGCGAGCGTGCGCGTGCTGTCCCGCCTCCCGGCAGCGCACCACCTCCGGGCGGTGCCGTGCCTCCCGGCGCCGCGCCGCCAGCGGCAAACAATAATGCGCCTGCCCCTCCGGAAGGCGCTGAACCGCCGCCGGCCCAAGACACAGTCATCGAAAAGCCGACCGAGCATATCGACAATGGCCGGGCGGTGTTTTCCGGGCTCGACAAGATCACCGGCCGTACCTTTTCGTTCGATGCGGCGATTGGCGAGACGGTGCGGTTTGGCGCCCTCGAAGTCACCCCGCGCGCCTGCTACACCCGGCCGCCCACCGAGGCGACCAACACCGACGCCTTTGTCGAAGTCGATGAGGTCACGCTCAAGGGCGAGATCAAGCGCATCTTTACGGGCTGGATGTATGCGGCGAGCCCCGGTCTGCACGCAGTCGAGCATCCGATCTACGATGTGTGGCTCACCAATTGCGCGGCACCGGTGCAGACCTCGCAGGCCGAGCCGGTGGCGCCCCCGCCGCCAGCTGCCGCAGCACCGGCGCACTCACACCGTCCTGCGCCGGCGCCGCCGCATCAACGCACGGCTCGACCGCCGGCGCGGCCGCTGGGGGGCGCCGGCCAGCCGCTGCCACAACCGCAGTAAGTTCGCTTAAGTCTTACTGAGCACCGCAAGCACTGCCCGACCCGGAACCGGGCGATCAAGCGGCAACGCGGCGAAATTTCCGGCACCGACGAGCGCGGCATCGAGCAGCTTGTGATAGGCGGGTCGGGACACTTCGGTGGCGCCGAAGGTGCGCAGGTGGTCGGTTACGAACTGCGTATCGAGTAGCCGGAACCCGCCGGCCCTGAGCCGGGCTACGAGGTGAACCAGCGCCACTTTCGAGGCGTCGCGGGCGCGGTGAAACATGCTCTCGCCGAAGAAAGCCCGGCCCAGGCTCACCCCGTAGAGGCCGCCGACCAGTTCATCGCCTGCGTAGACTTCGACCGTATGGCAATCGCCGCGCTCGTATAGCTTGCGATAGAGTTGCTGGATGCGGCCGTTAATCCAGGTCCGCGCCCGCCCGGGCGAGGGGTCGGCGCAGCCGGCGATCACCGCGTCAAAATCGTGGTCGACCAAAATCGTGAAACAATCGGATCGCACGGTGCGCGCCAAGCGCCCGGGCACGTGAAACCGGTCGAGCGGGATGACGCCGCGGCGTTCCGGTTCGATCCAATAGAGCGCCGGATCCTCGGCGCCTTCAGCCATCGGGAAAATGCCGCAGGCGTAGGCCTTGAGCAGGACCTCCGGCGTAATGTCGATCAGGACCGAGTCGCGGCTGGCCATGGGTTTCGTTTAAGCGGCGAAGGGTTTGTGGTTCAAGGGCATCCCGCTTCGCTTGCACCGGATGACGGCCGGAGTGATTTAAGACTGCCGGACCGTTCCCGTTGCGCACCTATCTAAATCGTGCGCGATTAACTCCCCGCAAACCATCCAGCGCCTAAAATTTTAATCAGGTTGAACCGTTTTGCACGGGCCGGCGTTCGCCTCTCAAAGTGCAAAGAAAAGATGCTGCGATGGATGCGATGGACATGGCGGTGACGGCGCGCGAGCCCATCCGCATTCTGCTGGTCGAGGACGAGTTCCTGATCGCCGAGTGGGTTGCACAAGCGCTGTCTGAGCAAGGGTTTGCGGTGCATGCGGTAAGCAACGCACGCGATGCGCTGCGGCATCTTGCCACCACGCCAATCGACGTGCTGTTCACCGACATCAATTTACCGGCAGGCATGGACGGCGCGGCGCTTGCCCGGCGGGCCCGCGAATTGCTGCCTGACTTGCCCGTGGTCTATGCCTCTGCCCGCGTTGCGGCGCTTGAGCGGCACGAGCGCGTGCCCGGCGCGATCTTCGTCCCCAAGCCTTACGCACCGGTAGCGGTCGGCCGGCTCATCGCGAGCCTGGTCGAATCTTGCCGAGCGACCCTCGTGCCGGAATTCGCGTAAGCTTTCTACGGCTCCAGGCCGCCGCGCGCCAAGAATTCTTCCAGCCAGTGGATGTGATAGGCGCCGTCGATGATGTCCTTTTCCTGCGCCAAGGCGCGGAACAGGGGCAGATTGGTCTCGACGCCGTCGACCACGAACTCGTCAAGCGCGCGGCGCAGCCGCATCAGGCATTCGCTGCGCGTCTTGCCGTGGACGATGAGCTTGCCGAGAAGCGAGTCGTAATAGGGCGGGATCGCGTAGCCGTGATAGACGGCGGAATCCACCCGGACGCCGAGGCCGCCCGGCGGGTGGTAATGGATGAGCTTGCCCGGTGACGGGCGAAACGACACGGCATTCTCGGCGTTGATGCGGCACTCGATGGCGTGGCCGTGGAATTTGACGCCGTCCTGGGCGAGCTCCAACTCGTTGCCGGCGGCGACGCGGATCTGCTCGAGCACGAGGTCGATGTCGGTGATCATTTCGGTCACCGGATGCTCGACCTGTATGCGCGTATTCATCTCGATGAAATAAAACGCGCCGTCATCGTAGAGAAATTCTACGGTGCCGACGCTCGAATATTTGATGGCGCGCATCGCTTTGGCCACGGTCTCGCCGATGGCGTCCCGCGCTGCGGTGTTGAGCGCAGGCGAGGGCCCTTCCTCCCAGACTTTCTGATGCCGGCGCTGCAGCGAGCAGTCGCGTTCGCCGAGATGGATGGCGTGGCCTTTGCCGTCGCCGAGCACCTGGATTTCGATGTGGCGCGGGCGTTCGAGATATTTTTCGAGATAAAGCGTGTCGTCGCCGAATGCGGCTTTGGATTCGGCGCGCGCCGTGGCGATGGCGGACGGCAGATCGGCTTCGCTGCGGATCAGCTTCATACCGCGCCCGCCGCCACCGGCTGCCGCCTTGACCATGACCGGGAAGCCGATGTCACGCGCCAGCCGGCGCGCCTCCTCGTCGCCGCCGATGCCGCCGTCCGAGCCGGGCACGGTCGGAATGCCGAGGTCTTTGGCGGCGCGCTTGGCCGCGATCTTGTCGCCCATCAGGCGAAGGTGCTCGGGGCGCGGTCCGATGAAGTGCACGCTATGCTCGGCGAGAATCTCGGCAAAACGGGCGTTTTCCGAAAGGAAGCCATAGCCGGGATGGACGGCATCGGCGCCGGTGATCTCGCACGCCGCGAGCAGCGCCGGGACATTGAGATAGCTGTCCTTTGCCGGCGGCGGGCCGATGCACACGCTCTCATCGGCCAAACGCACATGCATGGCGTCTTCATCGGCAGTCGAGTGCACCGCCACCGTCGCGATGCCGAGCTCCTTGCAGGCGCGCAGCACGCGTAGCGCGATCTCTCCGCGATTGGCGATGAGGATCTTATCGAACATCGCGTTGTTCGCCGGCCGCCTTACTCGATGATCAGCAGCGGCTGGCCGTACTCCACCGGCTGGCCGTCTTCGACCACGATCTGGATCACCGTCCCGGCGCGCGGCGCCGGAATCTGGTTCATCGTTTTCATGGCCTCGATAATGAGCAGCGTCTCGCCGGCCTTCACCTGGCTGCCGACTTCGACGAACGGCCGGGCGCCGGGCGCCGGCCCGAGATAAGCGGTGCCGACCATAGGCGAGGCGACCAGGCCTGGGTGCTGCGCCGGGTCGATTGGCGCGGTGGCCGGCGACGCGCCCGACACCGGCACGGCAAGCTCGGGCGGCCGGGCGCGCGACGCGGCCGCCGTCAAGTTGCGGGCGACCCGCAGCGACACGCCGTTCTGCTCGATGGCGATCTCGGTCAGGCCGGTTTCTTCCAGCAGTTTCGCCAATTGCCGGATGACGTCGTGGTCGATCTCGGGCAATTTCGGCATCGACGAGTTTTCCGGCTTACGCGCCACGGTCAACCTTTAACGCCGATCAGCGCCGCGACGCCGGTGATGGCGAGCGCATAGCCTTCGATGCCGAAGCCGCAGATCACCGCGCGCGCCGCCTGCGACACATAAGAATGCCGGCGAAAATCTTCGCGTCTATGGATGTTGGTGATGTGCACCTCGATCACCGGCGCTTCCATCGTCAGCAGCGCGTCGAGGATGGCGATCGAAGTCGTGGTGTAGCCGGCCGGATTGATGATGAGGCCGGCAGCCTTGTCGGCGCGCGCTTTCTGAATCCAATCGACGATCTCGCCCTCATGATTGGACTGGTGAAATTCGACCGCGAGCCCGAAACGCTTCGCGGTGTCCCGGCACAGTTTTTCCACATCGGCGAGCGTGGCGCGGCCGTAAAGCTCGGGCTCGCGCGTGCCGAGCAGATTGAGGTTCGGGCCGTTGAGAACATACACATTTTTCGGCATATCGCCCACCGCGCCACGCGGCATCGGCCCGCCGGCACGCCCGCCCGCTGCACCAATTCCGCTACGGCAACGTTTATAGGGAAGGGGATCGCAAAGGGGAAGTCGGCAGCGCTCATCTGCGCGGCGGCACAGCTAGCCGCCACGTCGCCTGCACCGCTGAGCCAACCGTCAACCGTCAACTGAAGCGCGACCGAGCCCGTGCGCCGCTAGTTCTGCAACGCGTCGATTTTTTTCTTCAGCTCGTCGAAGCCGACCGCTCCGACCACGAGCTCGTCGCCGACCACATAGCTCGGCGTCCCGTTCACACCGAGTGCGTCGGCAAGCTTCATGTCCTCGGCGATGGTCGTATTCACTTCCTCGCTCGTCATGTCGCGCTCGATGCGGGCCGTGTCGAAGCCGACCTCCTTGGCCACGGCGAGAGCGCGCGCCTTGTCGGCGGCGCCGCGGCCGCCGAGCAGTTTTTGATGAAACTGCATGTATTTCTTCGGATCCTGCATGCGCGCGGCGACCGCGACGCGGGCGGCCTCGACCGAACCCTCGCCCAGCACCGGGAATTCCTTGAGCACGAATTTGATGTCGTGGTTGGTGTCGAGAAGCTTCACCATGTCGGGCAGCGCATGCTTGCAGAACCCGCAATTGTAATCGAAGAACTCGACCATCTCGATCTTGCCGTGCGGATTGCCGAGCACGACCTGATGCGGCGAGTTGAACAGTGTCGCGTTGTTGGCGCGGATGGTGGCGCGCTGCTGCTGCGCTTCGGCGTCCTTTTGATGCTTCTCGACCGCCGCAAGCACCTCCTGCACCACTTCGGGATGGGCCATGAGGTAGTCCTTGACGATGTTTTCGACCTGCTGACGCTGGTCGGGCGAGAACGTTTGCGCGGGCGCCGCCACCGGCGCTGCGAACAGCATTGCCGCCGCGAGCGGAACGGCAATGCGCGAAATCAAGCTCATACGGATCATCCTTTTCGCCATCGGGGCTCGTTTATGGACCGATTTGCAGCGGGTTCTTCTTCACGTTCTTGTTAAACGCGACGATATCATCGGCCCGGACCCAGCCGGGCGAGCCGATCGGAAAGCGTTGTTTGGCGCGCTCGGCGAGCTCCCGCGCGGTCTTGTTGTCGCCGCGGGCGAAGGCCGCCTGGGCCGAGGCGAGATCGGCATCGGCGAGGTCGTTCTTGCGGCCGTAGGCCATCGCCAACTGCGTATAGGCGTCGGCTGTTTCGGGTTCCTTGATCAGGGCTGAGCGCAACAGCGAGATCGCTTCGTCGGCCATCTTGGCGTTATTGGTGGCCACCAGCGCCTGCCCAAGCTCGATTTGAATGAGCGCCGGATCGGGCGCCAGCTGCACGGCGCGGCGCAGCTGCGGAACCGCTTCCGCAGGATGGCCGCTCTCGAGCAACGCCTGTCCCTTCAGCTCATAAAAGTACGGATTGTTCGGCTCTGCGCGGATCAGCTCGTCGATCTTGGCCAGAGCGTCACGCAGGTCGCCGAAACGATACGCCGAAATCGCGCGCGCATAACGTGCCGGAAGGCCGGTGTCGGAGACCGGGTAGCGGCGCAGGACGTCCTCTGGGCGGTCCATGAAACCGTGCAGCTTCGCCCGCATCATGTCGTGCCGAAACTGCAGTTCCGGCGGGTCTTTCTTGTCCCAATATTGCGTGTGTACGAGATTGGCCAACGCAGCCATGCGCTCCTGCGGCATCGGATGGTTTTGCGCGTACGGATCGATGTATTTGCTTTCGAACATCGTCTCGTCGGCAAAGCGCTTGAAGGTGTCATACATGCCCTTGGCCGATTGCCCGGTCATGGTCAGGAAGCGCACGCCGGCGCGGTCGGCATAGTCCTCCTGGGCGCGCTGATAGGCCAACAGCGAATGCAATATGTAAGACTGCGGCGCGCTGAACACCGCCATGCCGACGTCACCCATATTGGCGTTGCCAGCCCGCGCGCCGGCCACGACGGCGCCGGCGCCGAGCAGCATGCCGATGATCGCCGCAGTCTGTGCGTTGGCGAGCTCCTGGCGCATCTTGGAGAGATGGCCACCGACGATGTGTCCGGTTTCGTGGGCAAAAACGCCGATGATCTCGTTGGGGGTCTTGGCCTCCATCAGCGCGCCGGCATTGACGAAGATGCGATGCGCATCCATCACGAACGCGTTGAAGGCGCGGTTGTTAATGATCACGACGTGAATGTTCTGATTGCTCAAGCCGGCGACGCGCAGGATCGGCTTGGTGTAGTCGCGCAACAGCTGCTCGATTTCGGCGTCACGGATAAGCGGAATGCCGGCATTGGCACCGGTCTGGGCGCGCGCGGGCAGGCTGCCCGCTGCAACCGCGAGCGCCGTCGCCAGCGCTATGGCGCGGCAGGCTGGCCCCGCTCGGCGCACCTTGCTAGGAATTCGGCAGATGCTCATGGGCGGCAAGGTGCGATCCCTCGGCTCGGGACCCAAGCTATGGACGCGGCCGGTCGCGGTCAACACAAGGTCGTGCGTTCGCGCTCCGCTGAAAGCGGCGGCAACAAACCCGGCGAATACGGCAGGACGGGGGCGAGCGCGGGCCGCGCGCTGACCATAGGGCGACGGCGGAATTGATGCTCGACCAGGCCAAGACACTTCTGCAACCGTCCGCCCGCAGCGCCGTGCCGCCCTTCATGGTGATGGACGTCATGGCGGCGGCGGCGCGGCTTGAGGCGCTGGGCCGCCGAATCATTCACATGGAGGTCGGCCAGCCTGCGGCCGGAGCGCCATCACCGGCCATCGCCGCGGCGCGCGCGGCGCTGTCGAACGGTCCGCTGGGCTACACCGAGGCGCTCGGCATCCCGTCGCTGCGGCGGCGCATTGCCCGCGCGTATCGCGAATGGCACGGGCTCGACATCGATCCGGAGCGGATCGTGGTCACGACCGGCTCGTCCGCCGGTTTCATCCTGGCGTTCCTCGGCCTGTTCGAGCCCGGCGATCGCGTCGCGGTGGGGCTGCCCGGATACCCGCCTTACCGCCACATCCTCACGGCGCTCGGCTGCGAACCGGTCGGCATCGAGACCGACGCGCGCACGCGCTGGTCGATCGACAGCGCGGCGCTGCTCGCGCAACACCGCGCCCGGCGCCTCAAAGGCGTCATTGTCGGTTCGCCGGCCAATCCGACCGGCACCATGCTGAGCGCTGTGGCGCTGTCTGACCTGATCCGGTGCGCCGAAGAGTCCGGCATCGTCGTCATCTCCGACGAGATCTACCACGGCCTCGATTATGCCTTTGCGGCGGAGTGCGCGGCGCTGCTATCGTCGGACTGCGTCGTCATCAATTCCTTCTCCAAATATTTCTGCATGACCGGCTGGCGGATCGGCTGGATGGTGGTGCCGCCGGCGCTGGTGCGCAGCATCGAACGACTGCAGCAAAACCTCGCCATCTCGGTGCCGACGTTGTCGCAAATCGCAGCCGAAGCGGCGTTCGACGGTCGCGGCGAGCTGGAGCAGATCCGCAAAGGCTACGAGGAGAACCGCCGCATTCTGCTCGACGGCCTGCCGCGCGCGGGCTTGACGTCGTTTCTTCCGGTCGACGGCGCATTCTATCTCTATGCCGACGTGTCGCGCTTTTCGTCGGATAGCCTGGTGTTTGCCAAGAATATGCTGGAAGAGGCTGGTGTCGCCGTCACGCCCGGCATCGATTTCGATCCGCTGCGCGGCCGGCACTTCGTGCGGCTGTGCTACGCAGGCTCGCGGCAGGATATGCATGAAGCGGTCGAGCGGATCGGCGGCTGGCTGAAGGGATGAGTCCACCTTGAGTGTCTCCGACGCAGCCCTGGTGCTGTTCTCGGGCGGCCAGGATTCCACTGTGTGTCTCGCCTGGGCGCTCGAGCGTTTTGCCCGCGTCGAGACGGTCGGCTTCGACTACCGCCAGCGCCACGCCGTCGAGCTCGAGGTGCGGCCGCGCATCCGCGAGCGTTTGCCGGCGATCGCCGAGCGATGGCGAACGCGGCTCGGCGACGACCATGTCGTCCGCATCGATGCGCTCGCCGACATGTCGGAAACCGCGCTGACCCGCGACATGGCAATCGAAATGTCGGCGTCCGGCCTGCCCACGACCTTCGTGCCGGGGCGCAACCTGATCTTCCTGTCGTTTGCCGGGGCGCTGGCCTATCGGCGCGGCATCCGCCATCTCGTCGCCGGCATGTGTGAGACCGATTTCTCGGGCTATCCCGATTGCCGCGATGATACCGTCAAAGCCATGCAGATCGCGCTCACGCTCGGTCTGGACCGGCGCGTCACCATTCACACCCCCCTGATGTGGATCGACAAGGCTGCGACCTTCGCGCTGGCGCAATCGATCGGCGGCGAGCCGTTGATCGATCTCCTTCTCGCCGAGACCCACACCTGCTATCTCGGCGACCGCGAGCACCGGCACGATTGGGGTTTTGGCTGCGGCGAGTGCCCAGCCTGCCGGTTGCGTGCGGAAGGTTTTGCCAAATGGAAGGCGGCGTCGTGACTGCTTCAGTGGAACGGCAGCGTGTCCGCGAAGGCATGATTTTCCTGGCGCTTTTCGCGCTCACCATCCCGGCCGCCAATTGGCTGATCGGCAACGCAGGCACGGCCTGCGTCGCGCCGCAGGGACCGTGCATCATTCCGGTCGCCCCCGGAGTGATGGCGCCGTCCGGCGTGACCATGGTGGGCGTCGCGCTCGTACTGCGCGATCTGGTGCAGCGGCGGCTCGGAATGATGTTCTCGGCGTTAGCGATTCTGTGCGGCGCCGCCCTTTCGGCGCTGGTCGCGCCGCCCGCGCTCATTCTCGCCTCGGCGGTCGCCTTTCTGCTCTCCGAGTTCGCCGATCTCGCAGTCTACACGCCGCTCGCCCGGCGCCGCCTGGTCGTTGCCGTGATCGCTTCGAGCTGCGCCGGGCTCGTTGTCGACTCCATCGTCTTTCTCTGGCTTGCGTTCGGCTCGCTCGATTTCTTGCTCGGCCAGATTATCGGCAAGGCCTGGATGGTGCTGCTGTCGATCCCGTTCGTCACCTGGCTGCGCCGCCGCGACGCACGGCTCGGCATCAGGCCGGCATGATCATTTCTCTGTCAGTGAGGCCCGCGCCATGAGCACCGCCATGTCCGACATTCTCAAAAAGGTGACGACCGCGACCATCACCACCATGCTCCTGAAAAAGGGCATCCGGCGCTGCTGGATGAACGGCCCGAAGCCGCTGGTGCCGGGCGGCGAGCGCATCGTCGGCCCGGCTTTCACCTTGCGTTTCGTGCCGGTGCGCGAAGATTTGGCGACGCCCGAAAGCTGGTCGCATCCGATCTCGACCCGCGCCGCCATCGAGGAGATGCCGGAAGGCGTGATCGCGGTGGCGGACGCCATGGGCGTGCCGAGCGCCGGCATTTTCGGCGACATCCTTTGCGCGCGCATGAAGAAGCGCAACGTCGCGGCGCTCGTCACCGATGGCGTGCTGCGCGACCGCGCCGGCGTGCTCACGAGCGCGCTGCCGGTATGGTGCGCCGGCGTGGCAGCGCCGGCCTCGGTCAACGGACTGACCTTCGTCGGCTGGCAGCAGCCGATCGGCTGCGGCGGCTGCGCCATTTTTCCTGGCGATCTGATCGTAGTCGACGATGACGGCGCCGTCGTCATCCCGCAGAACCTCGTGGATTTCGTCGCGCACGAGGGCGCCGAGCACGAGCTTTACGAGAGCTGGGTGTTCAGCGAGGTCGAGAAGGGCGTCAAGCTGCCCGGTCTCTATCCGCCGAACGACGAGGCCAAGGCGCGTTACGCCGCCTGGCGCAAGACGCGCACTTAGCTTCAACTCTCGGCCGCGGGCGAAGAATGTTCTTTGCCGTTTCAAAAATCCTCGGCTTTTTCGCGCTGCCATCAAATTTGTTGATCGCGCTCGGCATCGTCGGCCTCGTTCTCCTGTGCACGCGGTTTACGCGCCTGGGAAGCTGGCTTGTGGTGACCAGCCTCGTGCTCATCGCCGTCACTGGTTTGTCGCCGGTCGGCAATGTCTTGATGATCCCGCTGGAGCAGCGCTTCCCCGCTTGGGACGCTGCGCGCGGCGCGCCGGATGGCATCGTCGTGCTCGGTGGCGCGATCACTCCGGAGGTCTCGGCATTTCGCAATGCAGTTGCGCTCAACGAGGCGGCCGAGCGCATCACATTCGCCGCCGAGCTGGCGCGCCGTTATCCGAACGCGCGCATCGTCTATTCGGGCGGCAGCAACGCGCTTTTGTTCTATGGCGCGATAGAGGCGCCGTTCGCGGTGCGTGAATTCGAAGCGCTCGGCGTCGCCCATGACCGCATCACCGCCGAGGAGCAGTCGCGCAATACCATCGAGAACGCGGTGTATTCGCGCCTCGTGGCGCAGCCGAAGCCGGGCGAGCGCTGGTTGCTGGTCACTTCGGCTTTTCATATGCCGCGCGCCATCGCTGCGTTTCGCGCCGCCGGTTTTGCGGTGGAAGCCTGTCCGGTCGATTGGCGCACGCGCGGCTCGCTCGATGCGGCGCGGTTTTTCGGCTCGCTCAGCGAGGGCTTGGCGCGCACCGATGCCGCCGTGCACGAGTGGGTCGGCCTGGTTGCCTACCGGCTCACCGGCAAGACCAAGGAGCTGTTTCCGGCGCCCTGATGCGTCGCGCGCAAGGCTGGGATGCCACGAAGGGATGCAAACGCAATGCCGCTACGGCTGATTATCGGCAACAAGAACTATTCATCCTGGTCGCTGCGGCCGTGGATTGCAATGAAAACCGCCGGCATCGCGTTCGAGGAGACCGTCATCTCGCTCGAAGCGTCGGATTTCAAGGCACATATCATCGCGCTGAGCGGCGCCGGCAAGGTGCCGGTGCTGCTCGACGGCGACGTTCGCGTCTGGGAGTCGCTGGCGATCCTCGAATATTTGGCGGAGAAATTTCCGGACGCCGGCTTATGGCCCGCACAGGAGCACGCGCGCGCTCACGCCCGCGCCGTGGCGGCCGAAATGCATGCGGGTTTTCTGCCGCTACGCCGAGATTTGCCGATGAACGTCAGGCGTCCGGTAAAACCGCGCCCGCTCGACGATGGCGCCGGAGCGGACGTGGCGCGCATCGAGACGATCTGGAAGGAGTGCCGCGCGCAATTCGGCGCTGGGGGGCCTTTCCTCTATGGCCGCTTTGGCGCCGCCGACGCCATGTACGCACCGGTGGTGTGGCGCTTCCACACTTACGCCGTGGAGGTGAACGCGGCGACGCGGGCCTACATGGACGCCGTGTTGGCGTTGCCGGCGTCGCGCGAATGGTATGAAGCCGGCCGCCGCGAGCCGTGGGTGCTACCGCACGACGAAGTGGACTGGCCCGAGGTGTTGCGCGAGTAAGAGCAATCAGCCGATCCGCCGGCCAAGCTCGACCAGCAGCGGGCGTTGATAGGTCAGAATTTTATTCATGGCGTCCGGTACGCTGAAATAGGCGATACGGTCGATCTCGGGGAAAAGCTGCCGGCGCCCGGACTTCGGCGGCCACGCGATCTCGAACGTGTTGCTGGCGAACTTGGCAAGATCGAGATCGGCTTCGACCGCGAAGGCATGGACGACCTTGCCGCTCTTTTGCGTAACCGGCGCGAGCGCGACGAATTCCCCCTCCGGCAGCATAAGGTTCGTCTCTTCGGCGAACTCGCGGCGCGCCGTCGCGATCAGATCGGCGCCGGGCTCGACCAGACCCTTCGGTATGGTCCATGCGCCGGCGTCCTTTTTGGCCCAGAACGGGCCGCCGGGATGCGCCAGCAGGATTTCCAGCCCGCCGCGACGGCGGAACGCCAAAACCCCGGCGCTGATCGGACGAGTGCGGGCCATAGGCCTAGAACCTAGCCGGATCGAGCAAATGAAATCGCGGTTAATTTCGCCTGCTCCGGCGTAGGAAGCGCGCAACGCCAGCGGTGCGGCGCATCCGCGCAGCAGCCGCAAAAGCTGCGGCTCTCTAACGCAGGTCTTGCTAAAGCCGTGTTTGTCTGCATGATTTTGTCACGATTGACCAACAAAGCCCGTTCGTCCGCTCGTGCTCGCTTGAGGGTGAGCCGAGAGGAGGGCATACCGATCAATTCTCTGCACGGGAGCTAACGTCAATGCGATATGGAATTATCGCCGCCCTTGCCGCTTTTGCGGCGCTGTTTACGCCGGCGGCCAACGCCCAGGACGCCCCCAAGGACGTCAAGGGCCTGTTTCTGATGACCGATTATCCGGCGGTCACGGTGCGGCCTGGCGAAACAACGACCATCAGCCTGCGGCTGCAGAATTACGACATGCCTCCCGAGCGTATGGATCTCTCGGTGTCCGGCGCGCCGGCTGGCTGGAACGCCAAGCTCCTTGGCGGCGGCCAACCCGTCGACGCGGCGATGGCTGCGACCAATTCCAGCGTGGCGCTGTCGCTCCGCCTCGATGTGCCGAAGGACGCGCCGATCGGCACCCAAAAATTCACGATCAACGCGGCCGGCGGCTCGACCAAATTGGAGCTGCCGATCGCGGTGACGCTGGCCAAGGACTTGCCGGCCAAGCTGACGCTCAACCCGCAGCTTCCCGAGCTGCGCGGCACCTCGAAATCACCCTTTGAGTATCAGCTCAACATCAAGAACGACAGCGGCAAGAAGCTGACGGTCAGCCTGTCGGCGCAGGCGCCGCGCAATTTCGACGTCTCGTTCACCGAGCAGTACGGCAGCCAGGAACTCAACGCGGTGCCGATCGACGCCGGCCAGAGCAAGGACGTGAAGCTCAAGGTGACGCCGCCCAACACCGCCAGCGCCGGCAAGTACAAAGTGGTGGCGCGCGTCGCCGCCGAGGAGACGTCGGCGACCGCCGAGCTCGGCCTCGACATCACCGGTCAGCCCAAGCTTTTGCTGAGCGGCCGTGAGGGGCTGATCTCGACGCGCGCTTCGGCCGGCAAGGAAACCACGGTGCCGATCGTTATTACCAATATCGGCACCGCGGCGGCCGAAGACATCGAGCTGTCGGGCTCCGGGCCGAGCGGCTGGAAGGTGACGTTCAATCCGAAGAACGTCGAGCGGATTGCGCCGAACGCCAATCAAGAGGTGCAGGCGCTGATCACGCCGACCGACAAGGCGATCGCCGGCGACTACATCACTTCCCTTCGCGCGGCCGCTCGCGGCGAGTCCGCCTCGGCCGATTTCCGCGTCACGGTGACGACCTCCACCATGTGGGGCATCGCCGGCGTCGGCATCATCGGCGTGGCGCTTCTGGTCATGGTCGGCGCCGTGGCAAGGTTCGGCCGCCGATGACGATGGACGCCGTCATCGAGGCCAAAGGCCTCACCAAGACTTACGGGCGGAAGGTCGCCGTCGACAACATCTCGTTCACGGTCGGGCGCGGCGAGATTTTCGGCCTGCTCGGTCCCAACGGCGCCGGCAAGACGACGACCATCCTGATGCTGCTCGGTCTCACCGAGATTTCGGGCGGCGAGGTCAGCGTGCTTGGTTTCGATCCGGCGCGCGAGCCGCTTTCGGTCAAGCGCCGTGTCGGCTATCTGCCGGACGCGGTCGGCTTCTACGATCAGCTCACCGCGGCCGATAATCTGCGCTATACCGCACGGCTGATCGGCTTTCGTGCGCTGGAGCGCGAGAAGCGCATCGCCGAAGCGCTGGATCGGGTCGGCCTCGGCGAATTCGCCGACCACCACGTATCGACCTTCTCGCGCGGCATGCGCCAGCGGCTCGGCCTCGCCGAGATTCTGATGAAGGGGGCGCAGATCGCCATTCTGGACGAGCCGACCTCCGGCCTCGATCCGCACGCGACATCCGAGCTTCTCGGCGTCATCCGCCGCTTCAAGGCGGAGGGCGTTTCGGTGCTGTTGTCGTCGCACCTGCTGGAGCGGGTGCAGAGCGTGTGCGATCGCGTCGCTTTGTTCAGCGCCGGCCGTATCGCGCTGATGGGCTCGGTGTCGGACCTCGGCCGCGAGGTGCTCGGCGCCGGCTATGTGGTCGACATCGAAGCCGACGGCGCCGGCCTTGCCGACCGGCTGGCGCTCATTCCCGGCGTCAACCGCATCGAACAGACCGGCCTCGGCAAGCTGCGCCTGCATTCGGAGCGCGACGTGCGTCCGGAAGCGGCCGCCGAGGTGGTCGCCATGCACGGCCGCCTCAAATATCTCGGCGTGCAGGAGCCGAGCCTCGAGGCGATCTACACCCATTATTTCGAGGCCAAGCCCGACGAGAGCCTGAAGGAAGGAGCCCGCCATGCGGCGTGAAGGCTCGGCCTTTAACGGGCTCGGGGTGGTGATGCTCAAGGAGCTCGCCGATCACCTGACCAGCATCCGCTTCATCATTCTCGAGCTGATCGTGATGTTGATCGCGGTCGGCACCGTCTACGTGGCGACCCAGCAGATCAAGGACACGGTGGCGGAGGATCCGTTCCTGTTCCTCAAGTTCTTCACCACGTCGCGCGAGCCACTGCCGTCGTTTATCTTCTGGCTGTCGCTCCTGGTGCCGGTGCTGGCGATCGGGCTCACGTTCGACTCCGTCAACGGCGAGCATAACCGGCGCACGCTGTCGCGCATCCTGTCGCAGCCGATCTACCGCGACGCGCTGCTGTTCGGGAAATTCTTGGGGGCGCTGCTTACGCTCACCATCGCGCTGGTCGTGCTGTGGCTGTTGGTGGTCGGGCTCGGGCTGCTGTTCATCGGCATCCCGCCCGGCGGCGAAGAGATCGCCCGCGCGTTCGTGTTCCTGCTGGTGACGATCGTTTATGCGGGTGTCTGGCTCGCTCTGGCGCTGGTGTTTTCGATCATCTTCCGCTCGGCGGCGACCGCGGCCTTGGCGACCCTCGGCCTGTGGCTGTTCTTTTACGTCATCTGGCCGGTGTTGGCGGGAGAGATCGCCCAAATCGTCGTGCCGCCGGATCCGCGCTATACGGCGCTCGGCCTGCAGACGCCCGGCACCGTGGTGCTGGAACAGATTCTGGCGCGGCTGTCGCCGTCCACTCTGTTCGGCGAGATCGTCGTCGCGCTTTTGGATCCGACCACCCGCGCGCTGGGGCCGATCTATCTCAGTCAGTTGCAGGGAGCCGTGCTCGGCGCGCCGCTGCCGCTTGGCTCGAGCTTACTGATCGCCTGGCCGCAGATCGTCGGGCTCCTCGCCACCGCGATCCTGCTGTTCGTGATCGGCTACGTGGTATTCCAGCGCCAGGAAGTGCGCGCGTAGCGCACGCGCCGCCGGCCAAAACAAAAACGCGGGCGGCGTCGAAGCCGCCCGCGCTTGTTTTAGAGCGGATGTCGGTCGCGATTAGACCGCGATCACCGCCACGATAAGCATAGTGCGCGGATTGACGATCACGATCTCGTCCTCATAGACGAAATACAGGAACCCGCGCCACCGCGGCTCGATCCGCACCAGCGTCTCGGGCACCGGCACCACGTGGATCTTCTCGCGCGGAACGACCGTGCCCACCCGCACGTCGAAGTCGACGTGGCCGACGCGCGGTACGTTACGGCCGTTGATCACGGTCGTCTTGATCTGCGTGCGCTGCTGCTCGGAGAGCTGAACGCTGCCGCCCTCGGTACCGCCACCGCGGGCCTCGGTGCCGCCGCCGTTAACGCGCGCGTTGCCTTCGTTGCTCTCAGTACCGCGTTGCGCGCTATTGCCGCTCTCGGTACCGCGCTGCATGTTGTTTTGCGGCGACTTCTGCTGGGCCTGGTTGGACGTGTTGCCCTTGGTCGGCGACTTCGAGCCTTCCTGCTTCTCGTTCTCGCCCTGCATGGGCTTCGTGGTGTCGCCGCGCAGGCCCTTCAGGGTCTTCTGCTGCTCGGCGGTATTCTGCCGGCCGTTCTTGCCGCGCTCGGCCCGCTCGCCGCGCTTACCCATCTTCTGCGCTTCTTGACCGCTCGGGTTCATGTTCTCTTTGCCGGATTGCGCGGTCCGGTCGGTACTGGTCTTACCCTTTTCCTGGGCCCGGGTCTGCGTTGCCTTACCCTTCTCCTGGGCTTGGGTCTGCGTGGCCTTGCCCTTTTCCTGCGCCTGGGGCTGGGCACCCTTGTTCATGGACTGACCGGCCTGCGGGCTGCCCGCCTGCGATCCGCCCATGGGCTCCTTGGATTGCTGTGCCGAGGCGAGGCCCGTTCCTGCAACAAGTGCAAGAGCGGCGACGCCGGCCAGCAAGGTGGTTTGGTATTTCTTCATCCGATCACTCCTCTGGGGTCCGTTCCCCGTGCATGCTGCGTATCCCATGCCTGCACGGTCCCGCTCGAATGTAAGCGGCCGCGCATGTCGGGATGCTCACCATGGGAACGCGGGGTCGTCGCGAAAGTTTCGGTTCCCTGGGATATTTGTTCGGAATAGATTCACAAGGCATGGTGCAGTGCGGCGACTCACGCGCTTTCTGACTTTTTGTTCATCCTGCCGACGAGGACTTCGTGCCGGTCATCCCATCGCATATCGATCGCGCGTCGCCGGAATTCCGCGCCAATGAGAGCGCGATGCGCGACCTGATCGCAGAGCTGGAGCGACAGCGCGCGACCGCGGCCACCGGCGGACCGGCGCGGGCCCGCGAACGTCATCTTGCGCGCGGCAAGCTCTTGCCGCGCGATCGCGTGATGACCTTGCTCGATCCGGGCGCGCCGTTTCTCGAACTGTCGCCGCTTGCCGCCAACGGCATGTACGAGGACGCGATCCATGCCGCCGGCATCATCACCGGCATTGGCCGTGTCGCCGGGCGCGAATGCGTGATCGTCTGCAACGATTCGACGATCAAGGGCGGCACCTATTATCCAATGACGGTGAAGAAGCACCTGCGCGCCCAGGAGATCGCACGCGACAACCGGCTGCCTTGCATTTATCTGGTCGATTCCGGCGGCGCCAACCTGCCGCACCAGACCGACGTGTTTCCCGACCGCGAGCATTTCGGCCGCATTTTCTACAACCAGGCGACCTTGTCGGCCGCCGGCATCGCCCAGATCGCGGTGGTGATGGGCTCGTGCACCGCGGGCGGCGCCTATGTGCCGGCGATGTCGGACGAGACCATCATCGTGCGCAACCAGGGCACTATCTTTCTCGGCGGCCCGCCGCTGGTGAAGGCCGCTACCGGCGAGCTGGTCAGTGCCGAGGAGCTGGGCGGCGCCGACGTGCACGCCAAGAAATCCGGTGTCGCCGATTATTATGCCGAGAACGACCGCCATGCGCTGGCGCTGTGCCGCCGCATCGTCGCCAATCTGAACACGCGGCGGCCCAACGATGTCGTCCTCGCCAAGCCGGTCGAGCCAAAATACGACCCCGCCGAGCTCGACGGCCTCGTGCCGGTCGATCTGAAGAAGCAATACGATGTGCGCGAGGTGATTGCGCGGCTGGTCGACGGCTCCGAGTTCGACGAGTTCAAGGCGCTGTACGGCACCACGCTGGTCGCCGGCTTCGCCCACATCCAAGGCATCCCGGTCGGCATTCTCGGCAACAACGGCATCTTGTTCTCGGAAAGTGCGCTGAAGGCCGCGCATTTCATCGAGCTGTGCTGCCAGCGCCGCGTGCCGCTGTTGTTCCTGCAAAACATCGTCGGCTTCATGGTCGGCCGCGATTACGAAGCCGGTGGCATCGCCAAGGATGGCGCCAAGATGGTCACTGCGGTGGCTTGCGCGCAGGTGCCGAAGATCACCTTGATCATCGGCGGCTCCTACGGCGCCGGCAATTACGGCATGTGCGGCCGCGCCTACGGCCCGCGCTTTCTTTTCACTTGGCCGAACGCGCGCATCTCGGTGATGGGCGGCGAGCAGGCCGCAAGCGTGCTCGCCACGGTCCGGCGCGACAATCGCGAAGCCGAAGGCAAGGCCTGGTCGGAAGTCGAGGAAGAGGAATTCAAGCAGCCGATCCGCGACCAATACGAAGCTGAGGGCAACCCTTATTTCGCCACCGCGCGGCTCTGGGACGACGGCATCATCACGCCCGCCGAAACCCGCCGCGTCTTGGCGCTGTGCTTTGCGGCGACGCTCAACGCGCCGATCCCGGAGACGCGCTTTGGGGTGTTTAGGATGTGAGGGTTGGGCTTGGACCGGACCATTTTTCGTGGCTTGGGGTCAAATATCTTCCGCGCGACATTGGGTCCATCCGTCTGCGTCGAATAGGCGGGCGGCCGTTAAATAAAAGAAGCAACCTGAGCCCGAAATCACAATGCTCTTTGAATTTTTCCTTGTTCTTTCGAAATCCGTGCGCTGCCAACGTCCCCCATATGTCGTCACTTGAGACCGGCAGCCTTCTACTTCGGATGGTCGAGAAAATTGGGAGCAAGAGATCGGCCCAACTGGTGCGTTCCTTGGCTACCGTGAAGTTTAGCACAGTGTCGAGACATGATTCATCGATGGCACCCAGATCGTCCATAGACAGGTGACACAACCACTCTGGGATCGTTCGCAATGGAAAGTAGTTAAATCTGTCTCGCTGATAACTAATCCTCGTAAGGATACCTCTCTCTTCAGTGTCAAATTGAACTAAGAATTCTTCATCCGACCATCCTGGTTGACTAGAGACTGTTGCAAGCCGTCCAGCGTACATTCCCTGTAGTAAGATGATGCGGTCGCCTGGCGAGACCGAGGTAATCATCCTTCCGATGCAGAATGGACAATTTGATTTCGCGCCAGTTTCGGTGAATTTGATGAGCGCTTGACGTGTCCGAGGGTCAGTGTAATCGATCTTCATGCCCGCGACTCGATTCCGTAAATCCGTACTTTATCCGCGATCTCAAAAAGTTAGGCGTCGCCGCATTAAGCCTTGACTCGTTTTTTCTCAGGTAGTCTCGCCGCCTTGCGCAGGAGCGCATTGATGCGGTTCTGCCAGCCGCGGCCTGTGCGGCGGAAGTGGGCAATCACCTCCGGATCAAGGCGCAGGCGAACGGTGCTTTTGCGGACTGGTGATGGCGGTTGGCCGCGCCGCACGAGCTTACCACCGTGATAAAGGTCGCCCCGTCGAAACATTTCATCAGTCAATTCCGGAATCTCTTTATAGTCCTTGGGGCCGAGCACATATGCGTCGACCTTCTTCAGATCGCTTTTGACAGCACGTTCTCTCGCGATCATTGCCCGTCTCATGGAGATGAAGCGCCTGCCACGGTGCGCGGCCGCCGCACGTAAGCCGCTGACAGCGCCACCAGCAGCGCTCCCGCGACCGCCCAGCATGCAATCGGTGCCCAGCGCAGCATCGCCGCCAGCGTCGGATCGTTGAGCGCACCGCTGGCGCCTGCGGCCATGCGGGCGAACGTCGCCAGCGCCAGGGCGGAGAACAGGAGGCCGGTGGTCTTGCCTTCGTGGCCGGTGGCGCCGAGCGCGGCGGCGGCCGTAAAGGCGCTCATCAGGATGCAGCCCCAGGAGGCGCCGACCACAAGCTGGGCGGCGATCGTCAGGGGCAGCGCCGTCGCGCTTTGCATGAGCACGATGGCGATGGCGCCGAGTAGTCCGGCGGCGCCCATCACCGGCAGTCCGCCCCAGCGCTTGGCGATCAGGCTTGCCGGAAACATGCCGACCGAAAAGCCGACCCAGAACACCGGCATCAGGGTGCCGATGTCGCTGGTGAATTTTTTGAACAGCGGACCGCTGTTGAAGAAAAAGTGCAGCTGGAAACCGAACGCGAGAATGACGATCGCCAGTCCGAACACCAGGATCGGCGCCGGCACGGCGCGGTCGACGGTTTTGGGCGGCTCGTTGTTCGCCGGCGCTTGCTTTGCCAGCGCGCGCTCGACTTTGGCGAGCGCCAGGCTGACGAGCATCAGAGTGACGCTGGCAATGACGAACGGCAGCCGCGGATCCTGTTTGGTCAGCACCAGGGCGAGATACGGCGAAACCGCGCCGGCGATGCCGAGGCCGAGCATGGCGAGGCTCGCGAGATACGGAATCGCAGGACGCGCCGCGTATTTGCCGAGCAGCATCAGCGGCGGTGCGCGCAGCGCCGACGAGGTCACGGCCCAGATCACAGTGAGGCTGAGCAGTGCCACGGCGCCAAAGTGCGTGTCGGCGATGAAGGGTAGGGCCACGAATGCCGCGCAGCTGACCGCGGTTATTGCCGCCGCCCAGTGGCCGAGCCGGCCGACCAGCCGCGAAATCTTGTCGGCCGCAACGCCCATGGAAAAATCCGTGACCGTGAAGATAACCTGATCCAGCATGAGAATGACGATGACGGCGCCGGCTGAAATGCCGACCGAGGCGGCGAGCCTGGGCAGATAAATCGCATAAACCGTCCAGCCCAGCGCGAACACCAGTTGGAGGACGGCGAGATAAAGCCCGGCAGCATGCGGAATAGGGCGCATGGTTTATAGTGCCACGGCTTTGCGGCTGCTGCCCAGGAGTTTCAGGAGGTTGTCACATGTCCAAATCGATCGAGCACATCCACTGGCCTGACGCGCCCGATCTGTGCATGCCGTATGCGCCGGCCATCAAGGTGAAGGGTGGCACCACGGTCTATCTCGCCGGTGTCACCGCGGCGCCGGTCTATCACCATCATCCGCACCGGCCTGAAGAGTTCGACGCCATGCCGCGCGACATGGCGGGGCAGGCGCGCGCGGCGTTGGAGAATCTCAAGCGCGGGCTGGAGGCGGTGGGCGCGACCTTTGCCGACGTGGTCACCGCCGACCGCTTCGTCACCGATCTCACTGACCAAGACGCGCTCAACCGCGCCTGGGCCGAGTATTTTCACGACGCCAAACCGGCGACCACCACGGTGCAGGTGGTGCGGCTTGCCACCGATCCGCGCTGCCTGGTCGAAATCAATGCGGTCGCGGTGATCGATTGAGAAATACGAGAGGTCGCATCGATCCAAGGCAAGGAAAAGCTTCCGGCCGGAAGCTCCCGGGCTCCGCCATCCTGCCGTTGCGTTGACAACTTGACGAGGCGCTATCCCGACCGGCTTATAGGTTGCGTTGCATCAACCGCCTGAACGCTCGCCAGCGGCGGGCTGATGGGAGACGCCATGACCGAAACCAGTTATCGGACCGCCCTCATCGTGGGCGTCGGGGCGGGACTTTCCGCTTCCGTGGCCCGTCTCTTCAGCAAGGCCGGCATGGCGATCGCGCTCGCGGCGCGTCGGGCCGGCGAATTGAGCGCGCTGGCCGCCGAGGTGCGCGGCAAGGCCTTCGCCTGCGACGCCACCGAACCCGCCCAGGTGGCCAAGCTGTTCGCCGACGTCGAGAGCACGTTCGGTGCACCTGACGTGGTCGTCTACAACGCGAGCTATCGCACCCGCGGGCCGCTCGTCGAGCTCGATCCGCCCGAGGTGGCGAAATCCATCGCGGTCAGCGCCTATGGCGGCTTCCTGGTGGCGCAACAGGCGGTCAAGCGCATGGTGCCGCATGGGCACGGCGCGATCCTGTTCACCGGGGCGTCTGCCAGCGTCAAGGGCTATGCCCAGTCGGCGCCTTTCGCCATGGGCAAGTTCGCGCTGCGCGGCCTGGCGCAGAGCATGGCGCGCGAACTGTCGCCGCAGGGCATTCATGTCGCCCATGTCGTCATCGACGGCGGCATTCGCAGCGCGCGGCGTGTCGAGCCGCCGGATCGCCCTGACAGCACGCTCGACCCGGACGCAATTGCGCAGAGCTACCTCGATCTGCTGCGGCAGCACCGCAGCGCCTGGGCCTGGGAGATCGAGCTGCGGCCGTGGCTAGAAAAATTCTAAACGAGCCGCAAAGTTTTGAGCGTCGCGCTGCAGTCGGGCATATAATCGGTCCATGATCCGCATTGTGACGAAAGCTGCGCTCGTGTGCGTGATGGCGCTGCTGGTAGCGACCGGCGCCGATGCGCAGCGCCATCATCGGCGCGTCCATCGCGAGGTCGAACGACCGCCGCCGCCGGTCGCGCTCGACAAGCGCGATGCCGCGGTCGCGGCGCCGGGCGCGTTTGCCGGCAAGCCATACTGGCTCAGCCTCGCCCAGTGCGGCGGCAGCTATTTCAAGCTCAACACGCTCTATACCGATGCCGCCGTGCATGCCCGCGTGGTCCATCCCGACCCGCACGCCAATGCGACCTTCACCAAAAATCTGCAGGAGGCGATCAGCCTGGCGACCACATTCTACAATGCGGCGGAGAAATTCCTTGAGACCGACCGCGGGCTCGATCGCGACAATGCCGTGCTCACTTATGACGGACCGGCGCGTGCCGCCGGCGACCGGGTCAAGACGATCGAGGCCGGGCTCGCCGCGGTAAAAGCATGTCCGGCGCTGTACGAGGCTTGCCAAGCCGCCCACCCCAAGGCCTGCAGCGGTACGCTGGTGCCATTGAGCTGATGCGTTTTCGCGCTCGAGGGAGAAACTGATGAAACGGCTGTTTATGCTGGCCTTAGCGATACCGCTGCTCGCCGCCGTTGCTGCCCGCTCGCAGAACCCGGAGCCGCCGGCCAATGGCGGCAACCTCCCCGGACTCGGCGAGATCATGACCTTGCAGCAATTGCGCCACATCAAGCTGTGGTTCGCCGGCCGCGCCGGGAACTGGGCGCTCGCCGATTACGAGATGGGCGAGCTGAACGAAGGATTTGAGGACGTCAACAAATTGCTCGGCGGCGACACCGTGGATAAGATGGTCGGCGATCCGATCAAGGCGCTGCAGAAGGCCATCGAGGACAAAAATCGCACGGCGTTCACGACTGCGTTCGATAAGCTCAGCGCCGGCTGCAACAACTGCCACCGCACGCTCGATCACGGCTTCATCATGATCCAGCGGCCCGCACTCCTGCCATACAGCGACCAGGTCTTCGAGCCGCAGAAGCAATAATCCGGTCGCCCGACGTTGATGGCGGCGCGGCGCACCGTAACGCGCGCGCCGGGTTCCGCGTTGCTCAAGACCTGCTCAGCATCGGGAGGTTCGGACATGAGCTATCGCGTTTATTCGGGGCCGCGCGGCTCGGAATCCATTTCGCCGCTCGAGAAGGATCGGCACCTGTACAAGGAGTTCACGCTGCTCGACGAGGCGATGAGCTGGGCCCAGCATGTCAATGGCAGCGGTCGGGTCACGCTCTTGATCGAGGGCGATGACGGCACGCGGCTGACCAAGCAGCAGATCACAACTGCCTTGAAGGCACTGGAGCCGGCCGGCGGCGACGCTGCCTGACGACTGACTGGGCTCTCCAGGTATTTGGCTTTACCCAACCAATGCCGGCAGCTCGGCGAGCGCCGCGATGACCTGGCGCGGCGGCCGATCGGAATATTCATCCGGCAGGTGGCCGCGGTTGACCCAAACCGCCTGAAAGCCGAACGCTGCCGCCCCCATCGCGTCCCAGCGATTGGATGAGACGAAGACGACCTCCTGTGGCGCGATGCGGAAGCGCTCGGTGACCAGCGCATAGACTTCCGGACGCGGCTTGTAGAGACGCACCGCCTCGACCGATAGCACGGCATCGAGTGAGGCGGCCAAGCCCGACTCTTCGGCGGCTGCCGCCAACATTGGCGGCGACCCGTTTGACAGGATGGCGAGCCGCAATCCGCGGGCCTTTAGTGCGGCGAGAGCGGCGGCCGCGTCGGAAAATGCATCGAGCTTGAAATAGGCTTCGAGCAGCTTCGGCCGCAGCATCCGGTCGACCGTAGGCACGCGGGCAAAAGCATAATCGAGCGCCCGCTCGGTAAGGGTCCAGAAATCGACATAGGAACCGGCAAGCGTCAGCGTCCAGGTGTATTCGAGTTGCTTTGTTCGCCAAATTTCCGAAAACCGCTCCGCCTCCGGCCCGGCTTGGGCGCGATACCGCGCGATCGCGGCGTGGACGTCGAATAACGTGCCATACGCGTCGAACACATAGGCATGAGTTTTAACGTTAATCATTTGCGATTTCCCGCGCGCTAGATTTTGGTGACGGAGAACGTGCGATAGACAAGGCAAGAAATTCGCGGAAGGACAGGGGCCATGCGCAAGCCCGTCAGCTGGTCGAAGACCGTAACATTCTTCGAAGATGATTGGCACGACGGCAACGTTCCGATCATGGGCGTGCGCACCCACGCCGCCTGGCTGTGCACCTCGGTGTTCGATGGCGCGCGGGCCTTCGAGGGCGTAACTCCCGATCTCGAGTTGCACTGCGCGCGCGTCAACGAGTCGGCCAAGGCCATGTGTCTCAGGCCGCTCGTGCCAACCGAAACCTGGCTCGCCCTCGTCCGCGAAGGCCTCAAGCGTTTCGACAGCGATGCCGAGCTTTACATCCGGCCGATGTATTGGGCGGCGGACGCGGCAGGCGGCGCGGTGCGCCCGGATCCGGAGACGACGCGCTGGTGCCTGACGCTCTATGTCGCGCCGTTGCCGAAGCCGACCGGAACGGCCATCACCCTGTCGCCGTTCCGCCGGCCGACCCGCGACAGCGCACTGGTGGAAGCCAAGGCCGGATGTCTCTATCCGAACAATGCGCGCGCCATGATCGAGGCGCGCTCGCGCGGCTTCGACAACTGCATCACCTGCGACGCACTCGGCAATGTTGCCGAGCTCGCCAGCGCCAACATCTTCATGGCCAAGGACGGCGTAGTGCTCACGCCGGTCGGGAACGGCACGTTCCTCTCCGGCATCACCCGCGCCCGCGTCATCGCCTTGCTGCGGCAATCGGGCGCCACGGTGCTGGAGACGACGCTCCGCTATAAGGATTTTACCGGCGCCGACGAAATCTTCGCCACGGGCAATTACAGCAAGGTCTCGCCGGTCACGCGGATTGACGACCGCTCCCTGCAGCCGGGTCCGTTCTATCGCCGCGCCCGCGAGCTGTACTGGGAATTCGCGCACGCCGGGGCGGCTTAAGTCGGCAGTCCGGCAGCAAATTGAAAACGGCGGGGTCGATCACCCCGCCGTTTGGCACGCACTGCAACAGCGCGCGGCTATTTCGTCGCCTCCTCGTACATCTCCGCCACATGGTCCCAATTCACCAGGTGGTCGAGGAAGGCTTTCAGATAATCCGGCCGGCGGTTGCGATAATCGATGTAGTAGGAGTGCTCCCACACGTCGCAGCCGAGGATCGGCTTAGCGCCGTGCACCAGCGGGTTCTCGCCATTGGGAGTCTTCATGACGGTGATTTTGCCGTCCTTCACGGCGAGCCAGCACCAGCCCGATCCGAACTGGGTGACGCCGGCTTGCACGAAATCTTCTTTGACCTTGGCCAGCGGGCCGATGTCGGAGGTCAGCTGCTTCTCCAGCTTGCCGGGCAGCTTGTCGCCGCCGCCGCCCTTCTTCATCCATTTCCAGAAGTGGATGTGGTTGTAGTGCTGGCCGGCATTGTTGAAGAGGCCCTGGTTCTTGCCGTAGGTGCCCTTGACGATGTCTTCGACGGATTTGTTCTCCCACTCCGTTCCTTTGGCCAGGTTGTTGCCGGCGGTCACGTAGGCCTGGTGATGTTTGTCGTGGTGGAATTCGAGCGTTTCCCGCGACATGTGCGGGGTGAGCGCGTCGTGCGGATAGGGCAGGTCGGGCAAGGTGAATGCCATTGGTCTACTCCTCAATGTGAAGCCGGAACGGGCGGGGATTTCGCGGTCAACCGCGAAGTCGAGACGAAAGTTCCTGGCTAGATAGGCCGAATGCCCGGTCCTCGGCAACGGTCGATGGACCCGGACGCAGGGCAGGGCACTTCCCGCAGGGGGTCGACGGGCCGCCCTTGAGACCCGGCTTTGATCCAGATTCCCTATAAGGAGCAATAGGTTGCCAGTCCGGTCGCATGACCTCTGAGTGCAGGCCGGACGCATCGCCTATGTCGCCGATCAGACCTTTGTGGCCTTTTTGCATATTAAAGCTTGCACCACTACGGCAGCACGGCCAAAATGGCGAGAAAAAGAGGCCGCCAAGCGTCCGATCGGTGGCGAGGGGACGGGCGTTATGTACGCGTTTTTATTGTCGCTGGGTGCCGCGATTACGGCGGCCGGAATTGCGCTTGTCGCGTCCGGCATTTCGCTGCAGGACCACTCGTTTGATGCGAGCAATGTGACGCCTGCCGCCGTAGCGATCATCGGCGGCTGTATTCTGATCGGTTTATCGTTTGTGGTTCGCGCCTTGCTGCGTGTCGAACGCGCGCTCAATGCAAGAGCAGCCCGTTCTGCGCAGGTGGGTGAGACCTCTGCTGACGCTTCGAGCGTTTCGACAGGGGAGCCGCGCATCGCGTTCCCATCGAACCCGAAAACGGCAGCGGATAGCACGGAGCCCGCGGCTGCGGAACAAGTTGCAGCTCAAGCGTCATCGGAAAAGTCGCCCGCCGCCGAGCGGATCGAAAGCGCGCCCGTCGTGGATGCGGGGGACGCTTCGCTGCTGCCGAAGGAGCCGGCGCGAGCCGACGAAGATCACGGTGTTGCCCATGCCGCGTTGTCCAACGGCAAACTCAACGGCGGCTCGCATCCCACGGCTGCGCCGCGGCTCGCCGGTGGGCCCGCGCGGCGACCGCAGCCCAAGAATTCGATTTTCGACACGCTTTGGCCGAAAGCATCGTCCTCTGCCGATGCGGAGCCGGCTGCCGCGGCCGCCGCGCCGGTGCGATCCGAGCCTGCGAAGTCCGCGCCCGCCGTCGGCCCGAGCCAAAGACCTCCTCAGAGCGTATCAATCCTCAAGTCCGGCGTCGTCGAGGGCATGGCTTACACCCTCTATTCTGACGGTTCGATCGAGGCCCAGCTGCCGGGCGGCACGGTGCGGTTTGCCTCGATTACCGAATTACGCAGCCATATCGAGCAGAACGGCTGACGCATTTCGCGCCGCGACCATCGCTGAAGGACCAAGCAACGCTGCGCGCCGCTATTCAGTCTCGGCGAAGTAAATTCGTGACAACCATAAAGTTTTTTTCAGTAAATCACTGAAATCGCCTAGTTCTGGCGCGGCGATATTGTTGCCTCTACTGCAGATTTCGAGTATACAGCCGGCGCGTGTGGATTTTTGGGGTGCGCGTTCATCATGGCCGAGAACTCGAGCGAACGCTCGCTGATCGATCTCACCGCGCAAATCGTCGCCGCCTATCTCGGTAACAATTCCGTGCCGAGCGGCGATATCGCCAATCTGATCAACCAGGTTCATGCCGCGCTCACGCGCGTCGTGGGTGCTCCGGCGGCAATGCCCGCCGAAGTGCTCAAGCCCGCGGTGCCGATCAAGCGCTCGATCGCGTCCGATTACATCGTCTGCCTCGAAGACGGCAAAAAGTTCAAATCGCTGCGGCGGCATCTGCGCACGCTTAATATGACGCCGCAGCAATATCGTGAGAAATGGGGTCTGCCGCCGGACTATCCGATGGTGGCGCCGAATTACGCCGCTGCCCGCTCGCAGCTCGCCAAACAAATGGGCTTGGGCCAGCAGCGCCGGCGCCGCAAGTAGCGGGCCGCTGCTCAGACCGCAGGCGCGGCGACCGCCGCGCGGGCCTCGGCGCGGATGCGCTCGACCATGGACCGGAAGCCGTTCGAGCGCTGCGGCGTTAAATGCTCGCGCAGACCCATCTTGTCGAACAGCGCCAGTGCATCGATGCCGAGAATGTCCTTGGCGTGCTTGCCGGAAAACATCGCGAGCAGAACGGCGATCAGCCCGCGCACGATATGGGCGTCGCTGTCGCCGATGAACGTCAGGATCGGACCGCCGCTGCCGTCGGGCCGCACCTCGGTGTCCAGCCACACCTGACTGGCGCAGCCCTGGACCTTATTGGCGTCGTTGTAGGCCGATGGCGAAAGCGGCGGGAGCTGCCGTCCGAGCTCGATCAGGTAGCGGTAGCGATCGTCCCAGTCGTCGAGGACCGAGAAATTGTCGATGATCTCTGCGATGTCGGCCATCGTGCGGGCGTCCCACGTCCGCCCTCTATATAGAGGCTTGGCCTGCAGAGGTCGATGTTCCGGGCGCCGCAATAGCCCGTTTCATACCGGATGCCGCTGATCCCTATGCGCCGCCGGGCCGTGCCATTCGGGGGCCAAATCGGCTGGCGTGAGCGTGTTCTGGGAATCCCGCGCGGCGGCTTTGCCGGCGGCCGATGTTCCGGTGTGCGCCACCGATCCGGTGTCGCGCGGGGCCAGCGCCTCAGTCAAGAATTCGTAAAGCATCTTGGCGCCGGCCTGAGCGCGATAGCCCATGCTGGTCGCGATCTCCGAACCGACCGAACACGCATTCGGCTCGCGCGCGCAGAAGCCGCGCAGATCGTGGACGGTCGCGGAGGCGGCGGAAATGGCATCCGTCGCCCGGATGTCGCTGTTCGGCGCGCCATGCCGTCCGCCGCCGCTGGGCAACAGCACAAGCACCAAGCCGAGCCAGAACGCCAATCGCAGCAGGAAAAACATCAGTCCCAAATCCCCGGCGGCGCGCATGGCCGCAACGGTCCGAAGACTAGCAGCCAGCACTAAAAGTCGCGTTCGCGGGGTAGAATCGTTTTTGTCCATAATCGAGCAGAATACGCCGCAGTTTTTCGCACAATCCGAACGGCGACCGAAAAAATTTATTTACCTAAAATTTCCACCAACAGCAGCGAACCGGCATGCAAATCCACGTGGTAGATGGCTGAATCGCTGATTCTGGAAGCCAACCGGATTGCGATGTCGCTTTTGACGGTATGCGCGGCAAGAAGCCGTTCACCATCCCAGGCGAATCCGCCGGCGGATTTTGCATAGGCACCGTTGCGCGCAACATGAGGGCACCGCGGCGGCCGCGTCCTTAGTGTTCGTTTAAGCGGCGTCTGACACGATCCTGCGCACAACAAGGGGAGCGCGTCTGTAACAAGGGACGTGCGCAGGGAACGTGGGTGCCTTCGCGCCAATCCGGGATTTTGTCGAGACCTTGGTGCATCCGTCGGCGCAGCAGGACGCGCTGGCCGCGGCGCGTCATCGCGCCTTCATCGCGCCTCGTCTGATCGGCGGCATTATCGCGCTCGGCGCTTTTCCGTTTTATATGGTCGGCCGCGGTGCCGCGAGCAGCGCGGAGCTCATCGTGTTCGTTTGGCCCGCGGTGCCGATCGTGTCGGCCTATTATTTATCGCGCACCGGCGACTACGAAAGCGCGAATGTGTTCTCGACGGCAGCGGGCACCGGCTTCGCCTTGCTGGTGGCGGCTTGGACCGGAGGCGTCGGTTCATTCGCCGCAATCTGGTTCGCGGTGGCCCCGCTCGAGGCGGCGCTGTCGGGCTCGCGCCGCGCCGTCATCACGGCATCCGTCATGGTGCTTGCTGCAGCCGCCGGGTTGGTATCGCTCGGCGCAGTGCATCTCTTGCCCGTCATCAGCGGGAGAGAATGGGTGGCAGTCGCGGCGTTCGGCATCGCGTTCGCCGTCATTTATGCCGTCGCTCTTGCTCTTTCGGCCGAGGCGCTGACGCGCGCCGGTTCATCGTTGCGCGAGGCCGAAGCGGATCGCTATCGCCTTTTTGCGCACGCCACGAGCGACGTCATCACGCGCCATGGCCGTGACGGCGACGTGCTGTTCGCCTCGCCGGCTGCCGAATCTCTGTTCGGCGCACCGGTTGCTGCGCTGCACGGCCGTGGTCTCTTGCAGCGCGTCCATGTCGCTGATCGGCCTGCTTATCTGATGGCGCTGGGCGACGCCGCGGCACTATCGCAAAGAAGTGCCGCGCGATTCCGCGCACGCCGTGACGATGGTTCTGACGAAGCCCGGGATGCGCCGCCGTTCGTCTGGATCGAGATGCAATGCCGGCCGCTCACGAGTGCCGCGCAAGGGTCGCGCGGGCAGGGTGGCCGTGAGGTCGTCGCCCTCTTGCGCGAGCTGCGGCAGCCGAGAAACGAAGAACAACGCGTTGAACACATCGCGGCTGAGTTTGAGCAGGCCGCAATGCCGATGAGGAAAAGTGCGTAAGCGCCGCAATGAATCCCGCGGTCTGGGTGGGCGTGCCGCGGCGATCGCCGGCACGCTCGGCACGCTGCTATGGACGCGGCTCGCGCGGCGGCCGGTCGATTCTGTTGCGATCTTGATCGCAATCGTCACCAGTCTGATCATCGTCATCAACGCGGTGGTACTTCAGCACGGCGCGCATCCGGCGCCGTTTTTCGCGCCGCCCGTGCCTGCCGCACCCGGCGCGCCGCGGGGTAGGGGCATGCTGCCGCTTGCACACGTCGGGGCCACGTCCGGTCCGCTGAGCAGCGAGGTCGCGGCGCGGCCGAACGATCCGATCGCTCAGCTCATCGGCATGTCGTCGCGTGTTATGGCGGTGCAGCGCACGCTATCCGCTTACGGCTACGGCCAGATTCGGCCGTCTGGCATTCTCGATGAGCCGACCAGCGCGGCGATCGAGCGGTTCGAGCGCGCGCGCGGCCTGCCGGTCACCGGAAAGCTTTCCGATCGGCTGGTGAGCGAACTTGCAGCGATGATCGGCCATCCGCTCGACTGATCGCGCCGGATTTGCCGCGTCGGCCCCGGCGAGTCATATCTGCTGGAATTGCGATGCGAGGCCGAGATGCGGCTCAAATCCGCGCTCTGGGTGGCGGCTTATCTGCGCCGCTGTAACGTCGAAGGCGTCTTTGCCGCGGTGCGCCGGCGCGGCGCCGAGGAGGCGGGCGCTGTATTCATCCGCGTCAGCAGGCTTGACGGCACGTCGGAGCTGTTTGGCCCGGCGCCGCAAAGCACGCTCGATGCAACGCCCGGCATGGACCGCCGGTTCAGCGCGAGCTTGGCCAAGCAGCCGGCGCCCGATGCCGACGTGGAGGCTTATCTGGGCCGCGAACTGAAGTTCGATCCCGATATCTGGATCGTCGAAATCGAAGACCGTGCCGGCCGCAATTTTCTTGATGTGGTTTCCGGTTGAAATGCTGCGGCGTCGCTACGACGCCTCGCGCCGTACGCTGCGCAATGGCGGTCCGAGAAGGCGCCGTGCCGAGGCGGCGGCGCCACGTGCGCCAAGCCTGTCCGCCGCTGCCTGCCGCTGCGGTCCTGCGTCGCTGCCGGCGGCGACGGGGAGCGCCTGCCAGGCGGCGACGAGATCGTGCGCGGCTTGCGCCGTCATCTCATCGTAAAGCGTGGCGAGCGCATGCACGCGCTCGACCGAATGCCCTACCGCGGTGTTGACGAACAGCAGGATGCGGTAAAGCACATCGCGCGGAACCGCCAACGCCTTCATCGCCACCACGATCGGCTCACCGAATTCGTCGCCGGCAATGCGCCGTGCCTGTTCGCGCGAAACGCGCAGCGAATGCGCGAGCACCTGCACGAACTCCTCGCGTTTGCGGGCGAGCGCGGCTGCTTCCAGTCGCCGCCCGATCGTTGAATCGCGCGTGGTATTTTGCGACGCGGCTGGCAGCGCGGCGACGATGTGCAGATTGAGCAAGATCAGGCGCCGCTCGTGGGCGGTAGCAGCGAAGAACAACTCATTGAGCTCGCCGGCAATGTCCGCGCCGATCCTGTCGGGTGCGGTCTCGATATCTTGGGGAAGCGAAGCAGGCCTCGCGTCTGCAGCGCTCAGTATCTTCGGTCTGGATTGGACGGCTATGCCTGCCATGGCCGCTGCTGCGTGCTGCAACAGTGCGGCTCTTACTTCAGGCAGATCGCCGGCAAGCCGTTCGATCACGCGCCGCGGCGGCGCCAGATGATGGCCGATGCGCGTCGCGACGGCTATTCGCGTCGCCACGTCGACGGAATCCAGAAGGCGCACCGCCAGCTCGGTGTAGTAATGGTCTTCATCGGCGGTGTGCGTCAGCTTTTGGACGTACAGATCGGTCAGCACCCGCAACAGCGTCGGCCGCATGTCGACCCCGCCACGCAAGCCGACACAAGTGAGGCCTTCCAGGCTACGCAGACTTGGCGTTTCCATACTCGAACTCAACTGCAACAGGACGACGGTAGTTCACTCCGCCGCCAGCGTAAGGCTTGCGCGTTAGCGGAGCGTTAACCTTGCATGCCACTTAATCGGCAGGACGCCGCCAAATGCCGGGTCGGGGGATCCGCGCCGGCGGTCGTTAGAGGACAGTGGCTGGTGGGCAACGTCATCAAATTTCCCGACGATGGGCGCATCGTGCGCTTCGGCCGCAGCGGCGCTGAAGAATCCGCGACGATCATTATTCTGCCGGTCGTGCGCATCGAGCGTTACGCGGATGCTTCCGCCGAGGAGCCGGGCACGAATCCGCCTGCAGACAGCGGCGGGCGCCGACGCCTGAGACGCCGATAGACGGCGCGCACTCGATGTCGCCGCGCGCCCGCTGCCGCGAGTTCGCATCGCCGCTCGCGGTGCTGCTCGGCTTTCTCGTGCTAGCCGGCTGCTCCAGCATCGGCGATTTCGGTCGGCTGCAGCGGTTCTATGTCAGGGACGACATCCACGATTGGGTAGGGCGGGAGGCCGCAGCCCGCGCCGGCGCGCCGATTTCCGCCGGTCGTCTCACCGAAGACGAGCGCACGCTGCGCGACCTGGCTTTTCCGCTGATCGAGCCGCCGTACGATCGACAGCGCTGGAACGCCGTGGTCTATGAATACGGTCTTGACCGTTCGTTCCGGCGCGAACTGTGGATCGACGATCCGACGATCTATTACGCGCATCTGCACGGCTCGTTTTATCGCTCCAGTGCTGCGCGCTACAGTCACTTGATGGATGACATCCGCAACGACATCGAGCGGATCGATCCATTCCTCAGTATTGCCCGCCGCGTCGTCGATCTCGACCGCCGCCGCCTGGCTGCCATGCCTCACGTGGCCGATCTCACTGCGAACGAGGGCTTCAACGCCCAGGCGCGGGTCGGCGAAAATGCTCTCGTGATCGCCTGGGTGCAGCATGCGCTGGTCGAGCGTTGCGCGTCGTATCGCTTTGCGCTCGAACATCTCGCGGCGGTCGAGCCGGAGCCTGCGGCGGCGGATGCCGACCACGTGCTCACGCAGCTGCAGCAAAAGCTGGCGACCAATAATCTGGTGGACCCGCCGCACTTTGCCGAGGCGCCCGGCCCGATCCTTGCTCACGCAGCGCCGCTCGGCAAATGATCATTCGATCGGCTGACTGTGGCACTGCGCGGCGGCGAGCGCGCGCTGCGCCATGGCCATCAGGCCGGGCTCCGGCGCCAGCGCGCGCAGCACGATCAGCCCGGTCCTGGTTGGTGAATCGACGATCAGACGATCCGCCGCGGTAACGTCTTCTTCCTCCGGCACCTGAGAGTGTTGCGCCGCCGTCATCAGGTCAAGCTCGATGGCACGACGCCCGGCGGCCCGGTCGTTGATCGCGTAATAGGCGACGCTGTCGCGGGTATAGAACGTGACCGACGTGTAGGCGTCGCTCAATGGCACGTTGAGCTTGATCGAGCCGGCGGACAGATCGTAGCGGCAAACAGCCGTCGCGAAGGCCGGATCCATGAACGGCAGCACTGAATGCTGCGCGGTCGGCGCCGGCAGCGGCACCACGCTGTTGACCGGCGTCACGCCGGCAAGCCGCGAATAGGCATCCTGCGTGGCCGCCCGCGGCATCGCCAGCACCGTCGCCAGATGGACGATGCCGCCCAGCAAAATTCCGCCGAGGGTCCATAGCACCCAGCGAATCATGAGCAGCTCTTTCGTATGACCGCGGGCATCGGGCCTTCACCGATCGTGGTGGCGGCCACACCGATTGGCGTATCGTAGAGCCGCCACACCAGGACGAAGCGCTCGATCCCACCGGTCGGCAGCCAATTGCCCGGCCGCGCCTGCGGCGCCACCGCGATGGTAAAGCGGCCATCGGTGTCGCGCACGATCTCCTCGCTGGTGAAACCGTGGCGATCGATGGTGTTGGCGACGAGCCGGCCGTTCGCGTCGTACAGCGTGACGGTCCAAAACCGCGCCGCCGGCGTCATGCCGCTGATGCTGAAGCTGCAGCGGCCGTCAAATGCATGGCCGGCTTCGTCGGCGCGCGCAAAAAACGCAACGCCGTCGCCGATGCCGATCGGCAATTCGCCGGCGCGGGCGATGCCGGCATGCGCATAGGGATCGATCTCCTGCGAACCGCTCTTCGGCCAGGCGGTCCAGGCGCCGATGGTCAGCGAGCCGAAGGCGACGCCGCGGCTGAGCGTTAGCCACGTGGCGCCGAGCCCGACGATGGCGGCGAGCGCGAAGGTGAAGAACGTGCCGAGGAGAAGGCGCATCGGGCAACGCGCTCAGTCGCCGCGGGCGGCCGGCGCCGTTTTCTGATCGGCCGCGGCCGCCAGCGTGTCGGTGCGGCGCGCGCCGGGCTCGGCGTCGCGGCTGCCGAGTGTGCCTACTTGCCCGGGCTGCGCCGCCAGCGCACGGTCCGCCTCATCGAGCAACTGCTCGAGGCGCGTCAGCGCTTGGGTCGCCTTTTTGGTCAGCAGCGCGGGGTGGGGTTGTTCTTCACCCTGCGGCCCGCCCTCGGCCGCGACCTGCACGCGTTGCGGCGCCGGCAAGCCGGGCAGCTGCCGCAGTTCGACGCCCTGATGCGCATAAGTCATGATGTCGTGCCAAACGATCGCCGGCAGCGTGCCGCCGGTCATGTGTTTGGTCGAGGTGAAGTCGTCGTTGCCCATCCACACGGCGCCGACGAAATTGCCGGTGTAGCCGACGAACCAGGCGTCGCGCCAATCGTTGGTCGTGCCGGTCTTGCCGCAGGTCGCAATGCCGTCGAGCTGCGCGCGCTTGCCGGTGCCGTTCTCGACTACCGAGTTCATCATCTTGATCATGTCGAGGGCGACTTCCGGACTGATCACCTGCTGCGGCTTTTTGCCGTCGCGGTCGAACCGCCAGACCAGTTGCCCGGTGCCGGTGCGCACTTCGAGCGCGGCATGCGGCGCGACGGATTTGCCGAGATTGGGGAAGGTAGCGTACGCGACCGCGTGCTCCAGCGGCGTTACCGCATCGGCACCGATCGGCAGTGACGGCGTATCGGGCAGCGGCGTGACGATGCCGAAATTGCGCGCGGTCTGCACGATCTTGGCGCGACCGAGCTTGGCGTTGCCGTTGCCAAGCGCAATCGACAGCTTGACCGGGATGACGTTGATCGATCGGGTGATCGCCTCGAGCAACGTCACCGAGCCGGCGAAGCCGCCCGAATAATTATGCGGGCACCAATTGCCGATGCAGACCGGCGAGTCGACCACGACCGAGTTCGGCTTAAAGCCGTTGGCGAGCGCGGTGGCATAGACGTACGGCTTGAACGAGGAGCCGGGCTGCCGCATGGCGTCGGCGGCGCGATTGAACTGGCTTTCGTCGTAGTCGCGGCCGCCGACCATGGCGTGCACGGCGCCGTCCAGATCGGAGATCACCACCGCGGCTTGGCTTGCGCCCCATTCGCGGCCGTGTTCGCGCAGATTGGTTTCGACGGCGCGATCGGCGTAGCGCTGCAAATCCATATCGAGCCCGGTGCGCACCACGAAGTAGCGGTCGGTCACCGATTTCGGAAACGTATCGACGAGGCGCCGCATCTCGTCGAAGGCCCAGTCGAGATAATAGTTCGGCGCGTCGTCCTCGTGGCGGTCGACCGGCGTCGCGGGGTGGCGGCGGGCGCCGTACACTTGCCCTTCGGTCATGAAGCCGGCGTCGACCAGATTGTCGAGCACAACGTTGGCACGGGCGCGCGCCGCCGGCAGATTGATCAGCGGCGAGAATTTAACCGGCGCCTTGAACATGCCGGCGAGCATGGCCGCTTCGGGCAAGGTCACGTCGCGCACAGACTTGCCGAAGTAATATTCGGCAGCCGCATCGACGCCGAAGGCGCCGCCGCCGAGATAAGCGCGGTCGAGATAAAGCTTGAGGATTTCGTTCTTGGTCAGATGCGCCTCGAGCCAGCCGGCAAGGAACGCCTCGTTGATCTTGCGGGTATAGGTGCGCTCGTTGGAGAGAAACAGGTTCTTGGCAAGCTGTTGGGTCAGGGTCGAGCCGCCCTGCACCACGCCGCCGGCCTGCGCGTTGGTGATCAGCGCGCGGAAGGTGCCGAGAAAATCGATGCCGAAATGCTCGTAGAAACGGCGATCCTCGGTCGCCAGCACCGCCTTGATCAGGTGGTCGGGCATTTCGTCGAGCGGCACCGAATCGTTGTGCTTGATGCCGCGGGTGCCGACCTTGTTGCCGTAGCGGTCGAGGAAAGTGACGGCGAGGTCGGATTTCTTCAGCCAATCGCCCTCGGCGGTCTGGCGATAGGCGGCCAGTGACAGCGACAGCATGAGCAGGAGCGCGCCCATGCCCAGCGTGGCGCCTTCCGACAATGGCTCAATCAGGATCCAGCGGCGCCAACCGGCGACGTGAAAACGGTCCATGGTCGCGGTGAAGCGCTCGTAGCTTTCGCGCGCCCATTTGCCGCTCTGAAACACGGCAAAATCGATGCGGGCATCGAGGTCGAGCAGGAGCCGCTTGAGCTTCGGCCGCCAGTTGTCGCCCGGATCGGGGAACAGGTCGCTCACGTTGGCATGCTCCGGGCCGAGGCTCCGCGCTTAAGTCCGCTTCTTAGCCGACTACGGCCGCTGCGGCCATGATTTAGCCCTTGGCGCCGGCCCGGCCAATCTCTACGCGCCGTAAGGTGAATGGAAAATTGGGGGCAAATTTGGCGCAAGGGGCGGTGATATGGTTGCTGTTTGGCCGCACATACCCGATGTACGAGCGCAAGGATCCAGAATTTGGCCGGGAACAAGATGGCAACTGACGACCGTCAACGCCAGGGCGCCGAGGACGTTCCGTTCTGGCAGCGCAAGGCGTTGGAGGAAATGACGGATTCCGAATGGGAAAGCCTGTGCGATGGCTGCGGCAAATGCTGCCTCAATAAGCTCGAAGAGGAGGGCACCGATCGTACGTTCTATACGGATGTCGGCTGCCGGCTGTTGGACGGCCAGACCTGCCGCTGCCGCGATTACGCCCACCGCCTGGATGAGGTCGAAGATTGCGTGCGGCTGACGCCCGAGAGCCTCAAAACCATCACCTGGCTGCCGCCGTCGTGCGCCTACGTGCTGCTGTCCGAGGGCAAGGACCTGTACTGGTGGCATCCGCTGGTCTCCGGCGACCCGGAGACCGTGCACAGCGCCGGCGTCTCGGTGCGCGGCCGCGTGCGCGCCAGCGAGACGCAGGTGCCCGACGAGATGCTGGAGGATTACATCGTCAGTTGGCCGCTGCGCCTGCCGAAGCGGGCGCGCGGCACCCGATGATTAGCGTCGGAGCAGGCGAAAGCTTCCGGCGCACTTTACGGGACCCCTCACAAATGGCGGCCAGCGTTGCAATCGACGCGGTTGCATCGGCAACACGCGCCGGCCAAGTGGAGGCCATTGCGCGCAAATCGATTGCTCGCCGCCTGACCTCGTGGATGCTTCAGCCGACATGACCAGCGACACGCCGATTCGGCACGCTGCCGGCCTTGCCGCGGATTCGTTTGCCGGAGAAATGCCGCCGGCCCGCGAACGCATTGTCCACGCGGAGTCCGACGTAGTTGCGGGTGCGCATGAGGCGACTGCGGCCGCCCCGTCGCTCGATCACGCCACCATCCGCACCATCGTGGCGGGGATCATGCTCGCCATGTTCCTTTCGGCGCTGGAACAGACCATCGTCGCGCCCGCATTGCCGGCCATCGGCAAGAGCCTCGGCGATATCGACAATCTCTCGTGGATCATCACCGCTTATCTCTTGGCGCTGACCGCAACCACGCCGCTGTTCGGCAAGCTGTCCGACATTTACGGCCGCCGCGCTGTGCTCTTGCTCGCCATCGGCATTTTCATTCTCGGCTCGATCGCCTGCGCGCTGGCGCCCAGCATCTGGGTGCTGGTGGTCGCGCGTGGGCTCCAAGGCATCGGCGGCGGCGGCCTGTTGCCGATCGCGCAAACCATCATTGCCGATCTGCTCTCGCCGCGCGAACGGCCGGTGGTGCAGGGCCGCACCTCGATCATGTTCATGAGCGCCAGCATTTTGGGGCCGGTGCTTGGCGGGCTGCTGACCGACCATCTGCACTGGTCATTTATTTTCTGGATCAACGTTCCGCTCGGCGGCGTAGCGCTGGTCATGACCGAGCGCGCGCTGCGCCGCCTGCCGCGCAACGATCGGCCGCACCGGCTCGACGTGATCGGGGCAACGCTGATGGTCGGAGCGGCGCTGGCGCTGATGCTGGCGTTGAGCCTCGGCGGCAGCCATTACCCATGGGCGTCGTGGCCCATGGTTGGGCTGCTTGCGGCGTCCGCGGCGCTGTGGGCGCTGTTCGCGCTGCGGCTTCTCACCGCGCGCGAGCCGTTCATTCCGCTCGCCATCCTGCACGGCCGCGTCACCAGCACCATAACGGTCGCGGCGTTCTTCTCGATCGGCACCGTGATCGGCGTCACCATCTACATGCCGCTGTACTGCCAGGCCGTGCTCGGCGTTTCGGCGAGCCTCTCCGGCCTGGCGCTGATCGCCTATATGGGCGGCGCCACGCTCGGCTCGCTGGTCTCGACCCGCTACATCGTGCGTATCAAACACTACATGCGTGTGCCCCTCGGCGGGCTGGTGGTTGGGATAGCGGCGCTCGGTGTACTGGCCGTGGAGCCCGCCGCGCACAGGTTTACCGAGGTGGTCGTTCTTCTGCTCGTGCTCGGCTTGGGACTCGGCCCGATGTATCCGGTCAGCACCATCGTGATGCAGAATGCGGTCAAGCCTCATCAGCTCGGCACCGCGACCGGCGCCTTGAACTTCTTCCGCACCCTCGGCGGCGCCATCGTGGTCGCGGTATTCGGCGCCATCGTGCTGGGCGGCGTTGCCGAAGGCTCGACGATGACGCTCGACAAGCTGGCCGCCGGCAACGGCGATCTTGGGTCCGCGTTCCATTGGGTCTTCATCGCGGCCGCGATCTGTCTCGGCATTTCGTTTGCCTGTTTGCTGGCCGTCGAGGAGCGGCCGCTACACGGGCCGGCGCACCGCGCCGAAACGGCCGTGGATTAATGGCGCTCGCATGACTGCCCCGCACTTCGCGGCTTGCGCCGATGCAGGACGGGGGGCAAAGGTAAGCCAAAGCCGTGAGGACTGCGGGAGTGTCGCTGACAGCATCGCCAAAACACAGTACCGACCGCCCGCCGCGGGAACCGAACGCTGTGGATGCGCCGACCGAGGCGGGTGCCGCACCGATAGAAGCAGAGGTCAAGCTCGGCCGGCGCGAAGTCATCGGCATCATCGGCGGCTTGGCGCTGGCGATGTTTCTCGGCGCACTCAATCAGACCGTCGTCGCCACGGCGCTGCCGACGATCGGCCGCGCGTTCGACGACTTCGAGAATCTGTCGTGGGTCGTCATCTCCTACTTGCTGACGTCGACCCTGGTGGCACCGCTCTATGGCAAGCTCAGCGACATCTATGGCCGCCGCGGCATGATGCTGGTGGCGCTCGGCGTGTTCATGGCCGGCTCGGCGGCGAGCGCCGTGGCGCCGAGCATGTTCATGCTGATCCTGGCGCGCGGCCTGCAGGGCCTCGGCGGCGGCGGCATCGTGCCACTGACGCAGTCGATCATCGCCGACGCGGTGCCGCCGCGCGAGCGCGGCTATTACCAGGCCTACACCGGTTCGGTCTGGGTGATCGCCGGCGCCGGCGGTCCGGTGCTCGGCGGCGTCATCGCCGATCACTTTCACTGGTCGCTGATCTTCTGGCTCAACGTGCCGATTGCCATTGTCGCGGCCCTGTTGTCGCAGCGTCAGCTCAAGCGCCTGCCGCAGCACGAGCGCGCCCATAAGATCGACGTCACCGGTGCGGTCTTGATGATGCTGTCGGCTCTGACACTGTTGTTGGCGTTGACCTGGGGCGGCACGCGTTATCCGTGGCTGTCGCAACAGATCATCATCTTGATCGTCGCGGCAGCCGTGCTGACGGCAGTCTTCATCTGGTGGGTGCTGCACGTCCCCGAGCCGTTCTTGCCGCTCGCCGTCCTCAATAACCCCGTGATGCGCTTCGGCACGCTCACCACTGCCTCCACGCAAGGCGTCAATATCGGGCTGACGATCTTCGTGCCGCTTTATTACGAGCTGGTGCACGGCCTCTCGGCAAGCGATTCCGGCCTGGCGCTGATCCCGATCGTGATGATGACGACGCCGGGCTCATATCTGTCCGGCCGCGCCATGGTCCACCTCAACCGCTACAAGTGGGTGCCGCTCCTCATGCTCAGCTTGGCGACGGTGGCGCTGCTCGCGCTCGTGGTTTATCCGCTGATGCCGGTATGGGCGGTCGCTTTTGTCATGTGTCTGGTCGGCATGGGGACCGGCAGCTCGTATCCCGTCGTCACCGTCTCGATCCAGAACGCGGTATCGCATCATCAGATCGGCGTCGCCATGGGGGCGATGAATTTCTTCCGCGCCCTCGCCAGCGCGTTCGTGGTCGCGGTGATGGGCGCGATCATGCTGGCGCATCTCGGTGCCGCGCCGGAGCGCGGCGCTGGCGCCGCGACCGCGATCGTCACGATAGCGAACAACGCAACCGGCGAAGTGCTTGCCCACGTGTTCAGCATCATCTTCGCCGTCGCTGCCGGCTTTCTGCTGCTCGCCATCGCGACGCTCGTGCTCATGGAAGAGCGGCCGCTGCGCACTACCATCCGGGCAATGCCGGCGCGCGAGGCCGATTAGCGAACGTTGGCGCCCTGAAGCCGGCTTGCGCCGCCGGAACAGCCTCGTAAGCTCTGACAAAACCAAACGGGAGGGAGAGATGCTTGGCGGATTTGTTTCGCGTTGGGCGGCGGTGGCGACGGCCGTCATCGCTCTCGCTACGGCGACCGCGGCACGCGCCGAGACCACCATCATCGACGACTGGTATCAGGCCAAGCTGCCGGCGCCGCCGCAGCTCAAGCCGGTCACGCTCGATCCAAAGACCACGACGCTGCTGGTGATGGACTTCACCGTGCAGACCTGCACGCCGGCGCGCCGCCCGCGCTGCGCCGATTCGGTGCCGAAGGTGAAGAAGTTCGTCGAGGCAGCGCGCGCCAAAGGCGCGCTGATCGTCTACAGCGTGGCGGTGCCGAAGTCGGTTCCCGGCGATATTTTGAAGGAGCTGACGCCGGCACCCGGCGAACAGGTGCTGCCGCCGCTCGGCCCGGACAAGTTCATCAACAGCGATCTGGAAAAGACGCTGCACGACAAAGGCGTTACCACCGTCGTCGCCATGGGCACGCAGGCCCAGACTTCGGTGCTGCACACCGGCGGCGAAGCGGCATTGCGCGGCTTCAAGGTGATCGTGCCGGTCGACGCCATGTCGGCGGACGATCTGTTCCCCGAGCTGTACACCGCGTGGCATCTGTCGACCGCGGCGCGTATCAGCAATCAGGTGACGCTGACCAAGCTCGACATGATCGGGTTTTGATCCCGCTGGCGTCGACATGGAGCGCCAACCAGGCGTCACCGATCATCGCACGCGGCTTCGTCTGAAACCATTTGTCACTCGATCGGCGCTTTCGTCAAAGAGCCGACGCCGGTTTCACTGATCCAGCGGGCAAGCGCACGCCGCGGAGATGAGGGGAGCGGCGCGTTACGTGGGTGGGCAGGACGCGCCGCTCGCCGAGCGCATTTCGTCCGCTATGGCCCCGCTTGCTGCTTGAGCGCCGCGATGTCGGCCTCGCTGCGGAATGCCATCACGGCGACCTTGCTGGTGCGCGAGTACGGCACCACCACTTCCATCGTGCCGTCTTTCTCAAGGAGCGAAATGTAGCGCGCCTCGGTGCCGCGGGTCGGCAGGTCGAACGTGGTCCATTTGTCCGCTGCCGGGTCGTAGCGCATGATCACGTCCGACGTCCAAATGTTCAGCCAGGCGTCGTGATGGCTGTCGACCGTGATGTGGTACGGCTGCATCACGCCCGGACCGGGCAGTGGCACGAAGCTGGTGCTGTGCGTGTGGATGTCGATCTTGGCGAGACTGCCGCCCCACGAATTGCCGACCCAGAGCACGTCGCCGTTCTTGTCGGTGCCCATGCGCCGCGGCCCCTCGTTCCACGGCACCGGCGCATTGAAGTCGGGCGCTGAGAACGACGCGTAGAACTTGCGGTCGGAGTCCGACATCGCGTCCTCGGGCAATTGGACCGGCGGCAGCTTGAGCGCAACGGCTTGGCCCGTGGCGCTGACGCCCTGGTTGACGGTGTCGATGATCATCTCGGCCCACCAGCCGTTGCCGTCGCGATCGCCGGCGGCGCCGTAGGTGATGCCTTTGCCATTCGGGGTGTCGAAGGCCGGCGATTTGAACGCGGTGAATTTTTCCGTCGCCGGATCGAAGCGCAGCGCCCCGTCCGGCGCGGAGACCCAGATTTGGCCCTTGCCGTCCCAGTCGACGGTGGTGGCGCCGCCGGTCGGCGACATGCCCGGCGGCGGGACGAAGGTTTCGATCTTCTCGGTCTTCGGATCGAGCCGGCACAGCGCGCCGCGCCCGACGTTGCAATTGAACCAGATGATGCCGTTCGGATCGCGGGTCATGCCGTGGGTGTTGGCGGCAAGCCCGCTCGACGAGAACACCTTGAACATTTTGACCGCGCCGGTCTTGGCGTCGATGCGGCCGAGCGAGGTCTCGTGGTTGGGCACGTTCGAGGTGAACCACAGATTGCCGTCGAGGTCGGCCCAGGCGTCGTGCACCAGCGAACCGCGGCGCGACGGGGTGCCGTTGAGCCAGTCGCTGCCGTCGGTCAGCGGCGTCTTGGCCGGCACGCCCATGTCAGGCTGCAGCGGGACGTCGTATTCTTTGAACACGACGCGCGCGGTTTCGCCGGCCGGCCGGGGCCGCAGCACGATCTTGACGTCGCTCGCAGCGGGGCCGCGAACGCGCGCGAGATAGTCGGCAAGTTCTTTCTGGTTGTGGTCGATCACGCCTTGCGGCTTGTGATCGGCGCCGAGATAGACACCCGACACGTTGACGTGCTTCATCAGATCGAGAACGGCGTTCCAGCCTGCCGCATCGAAGCGGTGCTGCAACGGGTAATTCGGCTGATGGCAGCCGGTGCAGTTGTTCTCGACGATTTTTTTCAGCAACGCGTCTTTGGGCGTGGCGTCCGGCAGCGATGCCATGGCGAGGTCGCCGGGCAATTGCTGAAAATAATCGCCGTCGAGCGGTGTCAGCTTGAAATTCTGCCGCTTGTTCGCTTTGAGGTCGACCGCGCCATTGCCGGTCGCAAACGACAGCGCTTGCGCCCAAACCCGATAGTGCGCCTCTGGCAGCGGCGGAAAATAATAGGCGCCGCTATCATCGGAAAACACCGTCGTGGTGATCGTTCCGTCGTCGGCCTTGGCCGACACCGCCACACCGCCTATGGGCTTGCCGTCCGCCGCGGTGACGACGCCGCTGAGCAGGGCATCGGCGCGTGCTGCCGACGAAGCAAAGGCCGCGCTCAACGCGATGGCGGCGCCGGTGGCGGCCGCTCGGAGTGTTTTTGAGTGCATCATGGCAATGTCCTCGTTCGATCCCTAAGGATACGCGTTCTTAGTCGGCCCCGGCACCGCCGGGTGTCTTGCGTGGCGGCGGCGGAGCCGCGGCGGGCGGGATCGTTTTGATGTAGGCGACGATGGCGTCGATCTCTTGCGGTTTGAACTGATACTTGAAGCCCGGCATGCGCGGCGAGCCGTCGGCGATGAGTGCATGCATGGCCTCGGCGTTGCCGCCCAGCGTGTCCTTGGAGAGGGCAGGGGCGTAGCTGCCGCTCGTGAGCTGCGGCGCGAAATGACAGACCACGCAGGATTGCCCAACCAGCCGCTCGCCGAGCTTGACCTGATCGGCGCCCGCATCCTGAGCAGCCGCGGCCGCGGCGCAGACCAAGACACCAGGCAAAGCGGCCGCCATAAGCGCGGTGCGGAGCATTGGCATTTCCTCCCGTACGGCGGCGATCGGCCTGCCGCCGCATGACACTAAACCACGGCGCAACCCGTGCTATTGCGCCGCCTGTTTCTTCAACGCATCGATTTCGGCCTGACTGCGCAGCGTCATCACCGCCACCTTGCGGGCGCGGAAGTACGGGATCGCCACTTCGGTGTCCTGGCCGGGACGCTCCAAGAGCGAAATGTAACGCGGCTCGGCGCCGCGGGTCGGCAGGTCGAATGCGGTCCAGGTGCCGCTGTTCGGATCGTAGCGGATCACCCGGTCGGCGCCCCACAGATTGGTCCAGGCGTCGTGGTGGCTGTCGACCGCCACATGGTACGGCTGCTGCTCGCCCGGCAGCGGCACGAACTTCACCTCGTGGCTGTGCGTGTCGATGCGGGCGAAATTGGCGCCCCATGAATCGCCGATCCACAGCACGTCGGCGTTCTTGTCGGTACCCATCCGTCGCGGTCCTTGAGCCCACGGCATCGGATTGTTGAAATCCGGCTGATTGTAGGTGGCGTAGAACTTGCGCTCCTCAGGCGTCAGCAAATCCTCCTGCGCTTTGACCGGCGCGAGCTTGATTTCCGATACCGCGCCGGTCTGGCCGTTGCCGACCCCGATGGTGTCGAGAATCATCTCGGCCCAATAGCCGTTGCCGTCGCGATCGGCTGCGGTGCCGTAGGTGATGCCGGTGCCGTTCGGGGTCTTGAACGTCACCGATTTGAACTCGGTGAATTTTTCCGCAGACGTATCGAAGCGCAGCGCCCCGTTCGGCGCCGACGACCAGATATTGCCCTTGCCGTCGTAATCGACCGTGTTGGCGCCGCCGGTCTCGATCATGCCGACCGGCGGCAGATAGACCTCGATCTTCTGAGTCGCCGGATCGAGCCGGCCGATGCCGCCGCGGCCGTTGTTGACGTTGAACCAGATAATGCCCTTCGGATCGCGGGTCATGCCGTGGGTCTGTGCGGCGAGCCCGTTCGCTGCCGCGACCTTGAACAGCTTCACCGCGCCGGTTGCGGTGTCGATGCGGCCGATGGTGGTGCGCTTGTTCGGGATGTTGCAGGTGAACCAGAGATTGCCGGTCAGGTCGAGCCAGGCGTCATGCACGCCCCAGCCTGGGATCATCACCGACGGCGTGCCGAGCGACCAGTCACTGCCGTCATTCTGCACGAAATCGGCCGGCAGGTTCATGTCCGGATCGAGCGGCACCTCGTATTCCTTGAAGACGACTCGCGCCGCTTCGCCGGACGGCCGCGGCTCGAGCTTCACGTTCATGTCGCTCTGCCCCGGACCGCGGGCGCGGGCGAGATAAGCGGCGAGCTCCTTCTGATGGAAATCCAATATGCCGGACGGCTTGCGCTCGGCGCCCACAAAGGTGCCGTAGACGTTGGCGTTCTTCATCAGCTCGATGATGGCGTTCCAGCCCGCTTCATCGAACCGGTGCTGCAGCGGAAAACTCGCTGTATGGCAGCCGGTGCAGACTGTGCGCACGATGCGATTCATGCGCTGGTCTTCGGGGGTTTGCGCCGGCAGTGCGTCGAGCACCAGATTGCCGGGCAATTGCTTGAACGTCGCCTCGGCATCGTTCAGCGGCCCAAGCGTAAAATCCTGCTTGCTGTTCTTCGCCAGATCGACTTCGCCTTTGCCGGTCTGATAGCTCAGCGCCTGCGCCCAGACCCGATAATGGCCGTCCGGCAGTTCGGGAAAGTAGTAATTGCCGGCTTCGTCGGTGAACACCGTGGTGGTGATCGTGCCGCCCTGAGACTTGGCCGAGACGGTGACGCCGCCCATGGCTTTGCCGTCTGTGGATTTGATGGTGCCGCTCAACAGCGCGTTGGCGAAAGCCGGCGCCGCGGCGAGGATGAGAGCGAGCGCGGTCGCGTTGGCGAGTAGGAGATTACGGTTGCGGCGCATCGAACGTCTCCCTTTGCTAATCGGCGCCGGGCGCGGCGCCGGACTTGCCGGAGGCCGGCGCCGCCGTCGCGGCGGGCGCCGGAATGGTTTTGATGTAGGCGACGATGGCATCGATCTCGGCGGGCTTGAACGTGTATTTGAAGCCCGGCATGCGCGGCGTGCCGTTGCTGATGACTTGACGCATCGCGTCGGCGTTGCCGCCAAGCGTATTCATCGACAATTGCGGGCCGTATTGCGGACTGGTCAATTGCGGCTTGGTGTGACAGACGCGGCAGGATTGATTGAACAGCCGCATACCGAGCGTTCGCTGGTCGCTCTGCGCCCAAGCCGGCTGCTGTGCCATGACGAGCAACAGCGGCAGCACGGCTAGGAATCCAGCGGGCGACATCCGCGCGCTGCGCGTCATGTGATTGTCCTCCCACGCTTGCGGCGGCAAATTTTGCGCAAGCGTACCCTTGTGTCCGGCGCAAGTGAAGCGTGCGCCCGCACATGCCAGCTATCCGCGGCGTGCCGCGGAATTGCTCGGGGCATGCGGTGCCGCGCTGACGTCGCCGAAATGTCGCGGGGAACAGCCTCTGCGCCCGGGCGTTTTTCTTAAACGAGCGGCGGTTTTGCATCCCCGACCGCCTGCTCCAAAAGCCCCCGGCGGACGCTCCTCCCAGTCTCGCCGGGGCGCTTTGCGTTTGATCAGGGAAGAAGCGGCGAACCGAGCGCCCGTGCCTTCTCGAGGATCCAATCGCGATAGCGCACGAGCGGCGTGACCCCGGTCAAGCCGCCGCAGCCGGCCGAAAGTTTGGGCCCGGTTGACCAACTCACCACGCCGATGATCGCCAGGTGACCTTCGGTCTCGCGAAACGCGGGCGCGCCGGAATCGCCGGCGCAGGCGCCGAGCCCGGCGGTATCGCCCTTGGTCCGGGGATCGAACAGGCGCAGCTGCAGGGTATTCGGCTGGCCGGTGGCGATGAGTGTTGCGGCCCGCACAGTGCCGCCGGTGCGGCCATCGCCGCGTACGGTGACGCCGTAGCCGGCGACCACGAGCGCGTCGCCGACCACGACCGGCTTGGTCCCCTCGTCGAGCGCAACCGGCGCAATGTCGGCCGGCAGCGGCTGCGGCAGCTGCACCAGTGCCACGTCGGCGGTCGCCAAATGGCCGAGCAGCCGCTTCATCTCGAATTGCGGATCGCGCTCGATGCGCGCGATCGGCTTGAGGGCCGGCGCGCGCGGATCGGTGAGGTCGGCAAGCTTGTACTCCGATCCGGGCCCGACGCAGTGCGCCGCGGTCAGCAGCAAACTGCGCGCAATGGCGGTCGCCGTGCAGGCGGTGCCGTGCGAGCCCAGAATCATAACGATCGACCGGCCGGCGCCATGCGCCGCCGGCAGGGCGCCGCCGACCATCGCGGCCGCCGAGGCCATGCCTTGTGCGGCCAACAGCACGGCACTGAGGTAAAGCGCCGCGATCCAGCCAGGCTTGTTATTGCCGCAACCGATCGGAACCATTAGCTGCTCTTTACAACGCTTTCAGATGCAAGAACTTGCTCCTCAATGGTCGTTCAGGCAGTGTTCAGGCCGTTTCAATTAGGCAGAATCATGCCCAGCATCGCCCGAGCGGCCGTTGCGGCCCTGGCCGTGCTTACACTTACGGCCGTGCGCGCGGAAGAACCTGCCCGGCCGCCACAGCCCGGCGTGGCCGGTGCGCCGCATGCCTGCCTCAATCCGAAGGACCGGCGCGCGGCGATCGAGAGCGGAAAACTTGTGCGCCTTGCTGCCGCCATCCATACCGCCAAAAAGCGCATGCCCGGCACGGTGGTGCGGGCGCGGCTCTGCCAGGGCGCCGACGGCCTGGCCTACGTGCTCACCGTGCTGGCCCGCGACGGCAAGGTGGCGCAATTGACCGTGGACGCCAGCAAGGGCACGCTGATCGGCCAGCGCTGAAACGGAGTTTTACTTCCTTGCGCCTGCTTGTCGTCGAGGACGATCCCGATCTCAACCGGCAACTCACCACCGCGCTCACCGATGCCGGTTACGTTGTCGACCGCGCCTTCGACGGCGAGGAGGGCCATTATCTCGGCGAGAGCGAGCCGTACGACGCCGTCATTCTCGATATCGGCCTGCCCAAGATGGATGGCATCTCGGTGCTCGAAGGCTGGCGCCGCGCCGGCCGCGCCATGCCGGTGCTCATTCTCACCGCGCGCGACCGCTGGAGCGACAAGGTTCAGGGTTTTGACGCCGGTGCCGACGATTACGTCGCAAAACCGTTTCATCTCGAAGAGGTGTTGGCGCGGGTGCGCGCGCTACTGCGCCGCTCCGCCGGCCATGCCAAGAGCGAGTTCACCTGCGGCAACGTACGGCTCGACACCCGGACCGGCCGCGTCAGCGTCGACGGCAACCCGGTCAAGCTGACCTCGCACGAGTACCGCCTGCTGGCCTATCTGATGCATCATGCCGGCCGCGTCGTGTCGCGCACCGAATTGGTCGAGCATCTGTACGACCAGGATTTCGACCGCGATTCGAATACCATCGAGGTGTTCGTCGGCCGGATTCGAAAAAAACTCGGCGTCGACGTGATCCAGACGGTGCGCGGTCTCGGTTACCTGCTCACCCCGCCCGATGCGCACTAACTCGCTCGCGCTGCGCCTGTTCCTGTGGGCGGCGGGATGGACGCTGGTGATCCTCATCCTCACCGGCATCGCGCTGTCGACGCTGTATCGCCATGCCGTCGAGCGAGCGTTCGACCGCCGCCTCGACGTCTATCTGCGCACTTTGGTCGCCGACGTGGCGTCGCCGGAAGAAGGCAGCGACAAGTTTCCGCAATCGATCGGCGAACCGCTGTTCGAGCTGCCGCTGTCGGGTTGGTACTGGCAGGTGACGCGGCTCGACGCCAAAAAAGCCGACGTGCGCTCGTCGCGTTCGCTCTGGGATTCTGCGCTGCCGAATCTTGGCAGCGAGCAAACAAACGCCGCCGAGTACCGGCAGGGCTACGCGCAGGGACCTGAAGACCAGCGGCTGCGCCTGGTCGAGCGCACCATCGACCTCGGCGACGAGGGCAAATACTTGATTGTGGTCGCCGGCGACGCCTCGGAGATTGACGAGGAGACCCGCAGCTTCGACCGCGCCATCAGTCTCACCTTCGGTGCGCTGACGCTCGCCTTGCTCTTGACCACGGCGCTGCAGGTGCGCTTCGGCCTGGCGCCGCTCAACCGCATCTCGCAACGGCTCGCGGCGATCCGCTCCGGCCGCGCCGAGCGGCTCGAGGGTCAATTCCCGGTGGAGATCGCGCCGCTCGCGCGCGAGACCAACGCGCTGCTTGACGCAAACCGTGAGATCGTCGAGCGCGCGCGCACCCATGTCGGCAATCTCGCTCACGCGCTCAAGACGCCCCTGTCGGTCATCGTCAACGAGGCGGCGGCGCGCGCCGACGACCCGCTCGGCCAGAAGGTGCGCGAGCAGGCCGCCATCATGCGCGACCAGATCGCGCGGCAGCTCGAGCGGGCGCGGCTGGCGGCGCGGCCGACCGTGGTCGTCACGCTCACCGATGTGCCGCCGGTGGTCACCGCGCTCGCCCGCACCATGGAGAAGCTCTATCACGCCCGCGACATCGCCATCGCGGTCGATGGGCCGGAGCACGCGTTCTTCCGCGGCGAGCAGCAGGACCTCGAGGAGATGATCGGCAACCTGGTCGACAACGGCTGCAAATGGGCGCAGTCGCGCGTCGCCATCGAGGTGGTGGCGGACCAAACGAGCGCTGCGAAGACCGACGTGGCAGGCAAGAACGGCGGCACGCAACTGCGCATCATCGTCGACGACGACGGGCCTGGCCTGTCGGCGGAACAGCGCGAGCAGGTCGCCCACCGCGGCCAGCGGCTCGACGAAAGCAAGCCCGGCTCCGGCCTCGGCCTCTCCATCGTCGTGGAACTCGCCGCGCTCTACAACGGCGCGCTCACGCTGGGCACCGCCCCGATCGGCGGCCTGCGCGCTGAACTGGCGCTGCCGGCGGGCTCGCCGTAGCCGGCGTCTACCGCCCCCACAATTCCTTCGACGCGATGCGCGCGCCGTCGGACAGCGCCTTGAACTTGGCCCAGACGATCGAGGGATGGACCTCCTTCGAGCCGGCAAACGTGGCGAAGCCGCAATCGGAGCCGGCGATCACGTTGTCGCGGCCGACCACGGAAGCAAAACGCACGATGCGCTCGGCCACCAGTTCGGGATGCTCGACCAGCACGGTCGAATGCGAGATCACGCCCGGGATCAGAATTTTGCCGTCCGGCAGCTTGACGTTCTTCCACACCTTCCATTCGTGCTCGTGGCGCGGGTTGGCGGCCTCGAACGAATAGGCGCCGGCGCGGATCTTTAAGATGATGTCGACGATGTCTTTCAGCTCCATGTCGTGAATGCGCGGCCCCATATTGATGCCGTAGCAGGTGTGGAAGCGGATTCTTTCCGGCGCGATGTTGCGCAGCGCGTGATTGAGCGCCGCGACGCGCACTTCCGCCCATTTGCGGCAGTCGGCGACGCTCGCCTCGGGATGGATGATGTAATAGGTGACGAGCCGCGGATCGTCGATCTGCAACAGAAATCCGGCATTGACGATGGCCTCGTACTCCTCGCGCATCGCGTCGGCGATGGCGAAGACGTATTCGTCCTGGGTCTTATAGTAGGCGTTGCGCTGCCAGTCCTCGATGTTCGAAGGCGAGATCGCCGGCATGAACGCTTCTTCGACCTTGGCGCCGTTGAGCGCGGCTTTCAGATTGTCGATGTCGCGCGCCACCCGCGCCTGGCCCTTGTAGGTGATCGGGCCGGTGCAGACCATGTGGGTGTGGCGCGAGGCGACGTGGGTGTCGGCATAAAACTCGGGAAACGAACGGCCCTCGCGCGACGAGGCCCATTGATTGCGCGGCCCGGCCGTTGAGTCGACCTCGTAGCCGCCGAGCCGTTCGTTGATGTAGCTGACGAAGCTCGGCTTGCCGTATTCGCCGTCATCGACCACGTCGATGCCGAGCTCGGCTTGATGCCGCACGATTTCGCCGACTGCGGCGCGCAACCGCGTTGCGGCGGCGGGTTCATCGAACGCCTTCGGTCCGGCGCGTTCGACCAGCGCCAGCAAATCGGCCGGCCGCGGCAGGCTGCCGGCATGGGTGGTCAGAATACGATCGGTGCTGCGTTTCATGGTTTTGCTCGGCGTATGTGTGGCCCGCATGAGCGAAGCGACATGCGGGGATCAGGACATCCAGTATTGGCCGCGCTTGGCCGCCCTTATTCGATCTGCATATGGAATTCGCGGATATAGGGCTCGGCGTCCTCGACGGTCTTGTAGAGGATGCGGCCGAACTCCTCGGACGACGTAGACACCGGAATATTGCCGGCCTTCTCGAGAAAATCGCGGTACTCGTCGGACTGCGTGATCGAGACGATGTGGCGATTGAGAAGCTCGATAATTGATTGCGGCGTGCCGGCTCCGGCGCAGACGCCGAGCCAGCCGAACGGCGTCAGCGCAAAACCGCGCTCGGTCAAGGTCGGCACGTCGGGAAAGGCTTTCAACCGCTCCGGACTGGTCGATGCCAGCACTTTCAGCTCGCCGCTGTGATAGAACGAACCGATCGCGATCGGCGGTCCGACCTGAAAATGGATGCGCCCTGCCAGCATTTCCTGGGTGATGGCATTGGCGCCCTTGAACGGCACCTTGGTCATCTTGATGCCGGCGGACTTTTCCAGCTGATGCGCTACCAGCTCCTGGGTCGAGCCGGCGCCGACGGTGCCGTAGAGAACGTCGCCCGGATGCGCCTTGGCGTAGCCGACGAACTCATCGAAGGTGTCGACCGGAACCGATTTGGCGAGTCCCATCAAATAATAATACTTCGACACCAGCGCCACCGGGGCGATGTCGCTCAGCTTGTAGGAGACGTTCTTGTAGAGGAGCGTATTGATCGCGTCGAAATAAGTACAGAACTGCAGCGTATAGCCGTCGCGCGGCTGCGCCAGCACCTCGTTGAGCGCGATCATGCCACCGGCGCCCGGCTTGTTCTCGACGAAGACTTTTTGGCCGACCTGCGTGCTCAAGCGGTCGGCGATGAAGCGGGCCGGGATGTCGGTCGGGCCGCCGGCCAGGAAGCCGACCACCAGCCGGATCGGACGGTTCGGGTAGCTTTCGGCCGCGGACGCAGCGACGGCATTTGCGAGGACGACCGCGAGGCCGAGTAAGCAAAGCCGTACACCAGCGAAGCGCATTGCTGCAGACGCCGCCATCTGATTGTCCCTTTTACTCGACCGTCACGTGAGCCGCCACGATGACTTTCTTCCAGCGTTCCGCCTCGTCCTTGAAATAGGCGGCGGTGGCCTGCGGCGTGCCGCCGGCGACCTCGGCGGTGAGGTCGGCAAAGCGCTTGGCGACGTTCGGATCGCGCAGCGCTTCGTTCACGCCGGCATTGATCTTGGCGACAATGGGGGCCGGAGTTTTCGGCGGCGCGGCGAGCGCGAACCACGTCACCGAGGCAAAGTCCGGCAGCGTTTCGGCGATGGTCGGCACGTCCGCCAGCGCCGCGACGCGGTCCGCCGACGCCACCGCGATCAGCTTGAGCTTGCCGGCTTTGACGAACTGCATCGAGACGCCGAGATTGTCGAACATGCAGTCGACGCTGCCGGCAACGAGGTCATTGAGCGCTGGCGCCGAGCCGCGATACGGCACGTTCTGTAGTTTGACGTGCGCCATCATCTGAAACAGTTCGGATGTCAGATGCGAGGTCGTGCCGTTGCCTTGTGTAGCGTCAGTGATCTTGCCCGGATTGGCCTGCGCTTCGCTGATGAAATCCTTCACCGTCGCGGCCTTGACCTTGGCGGGATTGACGACGAGCGCGTTCGGCACGCGGCCCATCACCGCGATCGGCACGAACTGCAGCGGGTCGAAATCAAGGTGCGAGTAAAGGTTTTGATTGACGACCAGCGGTCCGGGCGGCGACGCCAAGAGCGTGTAGCCGTCGGGGTCGGCCTTGGCGACAACTTCGGCGCCGATATTGCCGCCGGCGCCGGTGCGGTTCTCGACGATGACCGATTGGCCCCATTTGCGCGACAGCCAATCGGCCAGGATGCGCGGCATGACGTCGGCCGTGCCGCCGGGCGGATACGGCACCATGATGCGCACGACCCGCGCCGGATACTCCTGGGCGCGTGCCGGAAGCGGCAGTGCTGCGCACAGCATGAGCCCCAGTGCCGCCACCGCGACTGCAATATGCCGAACCGAACAGCGCATGGTTCCTCCCCGTGTCGCGCTTCCAATGCGGCGAGCGTGCGCACGCGCGCCGCATTGGCGGAAAGTCTCGCCGTGAAATTAGGGCGACTGTAACCAAAGCCCCACTGCGCCGCCAGCCTGCGAGGCTGCGCCTTACTGCTGCATGCGCGCGATAGTCCCAGCACAATCGTCAGGCGCACTATCGCATTGAATTTGCGGAACTTTGCGTAACTGCTTCTTAAGTCCGCCGGGATTAAAACAACGCCAGGTTCGGTCCAGCGAGGCGGACGCGCCATGACGACCGATCGGCCTGTTGTCGAGCGGCTGCGCGAGTATTTGCAGGCGCTTTCGCCGGAAGCGCGAGCGATGCTCGTTGCGGAGCTCGAGCGCGCACTGCTGCGCGGCGAAGACGAAGCAGGAAACGAACTAGTCTTGCAGGAATTGCGCCGCATCATTCGCGGCGGGGGTGAGCTGACGCCGCGCGTCAGCCACATGGCGCGGCGCTTCTTCATGCCGCTCGGGCCGTTTCTGATTGACGGTCCGGCCGATCATAAGCGGCTCGGCCGATTGGCGCGCGATTCGCTCGATCCGATCTGGCAGTGGATCGGGCGCGATCTGATGCCGGCCGAGGCCAAAGCATTCACCGACGACATCGAACGTGCCTTCCTTGCCGCAGATCCGGTCAAAGCAGATCAGCTGATGCATGGGCTGCACGACCGCGCCATCCAGCGCATGACGGACGCGATCGCCGCGCTCGACGCGCATGAGAAGTCGGGCCGCCGCTTCGCGGTCCAGGTCGGCACGCCGCGCGCCGTCGATGACGTCGCGACGATAGCGCGAATTCTCGCCATTCGCGATCGGCTCGCCGACTTGGGCAAGCGTCTGCCCGACCACATTCGTGCTTTCGACCAAGAGCAGGTCGATCAGGTGAAAAACATTCTCGAAGCCGCCAAGAAGCCGCTGCAGAAGGACGCCCGGCAGCAGCGGAAAGATTTGATGCTCTTCGGCTTGATCATGGTGTTCAACCGCTTGGCAGCGCCATGGCAACTCATCCATATCGCTACCCGCGTGGTGGAGAGCGACGACGTGGCCTTCATCGCGGGCACGCCCTATGCGGTCGCCGTTGATATCGTACTGAACGATCTTGAGTATCTCGTTGGCGAGTTGCGCTCCGAGCTGAAGGCGGGTCGGTCGGTGGCCTCGCTGCTCAAGACCATGCACGACGCGATCCGCGGGCTGCGCACCGAAATGGACCTGTCGGCCGATTCGCCATGGAGCCGGCAGCTTGCTGCGATTCGCAGTGCTGCTTCGAATTTGTTGACCGCGGAGATGGAGACGACGGGCGGCCGGGTGCAGCGCCTTTTGCGGCCGCGCCCTGCCAGCGAAATCGTGCCTGGCTCGCTGCTCGATGCGCTGGACGTCTACGACGTCGAGGCGCGCGTCGAATTGGTCGGCGCCTGCCGCCACTACGCCGGCGAACTCGCGGTCAGCGAAGTGACTCTGCGGACCTATTCCGAGCTGTCCCAATACCTCGAGACCGGCACCAAGATCCTGCTCGACGCGTTGCGTCATGCCGGCGATGCCGAACGTCCGTTCCGGCAATCGCAGCTCGACGCTGCGGTCCACTTTTGCCGCAGCATCATGGGTGCGGATTATGCGGGTCTGTTGGTCAAGGCGATCAACGTGGCGATGCAGGGTTCCCCACCCGAACGCCGGCCGCTCCGCGCCTGAATAGCCCTGCTCCAGGGCAGTGCGCGCAGTTGCAGATCCACGCTTATCGTGCGCAATTGCCGCGCCGTCTTTCCCATTGCGGCCGCATTCATGCCGTGATGTAACCACCGGTCGCGACGGCGCGCCCCACCCCAGCGCCACCGGCGCCTTTTGCGGTTGCGGCAGGTGTTTCGTTCGCCGTGCGCGGGCGGCGGCAAAGAGCTGAATGAACGGCGAGATGGTGCTCTGGATCGTTTTCACATTGATGACGGCGGCGGCCATTGCCGCCGTGGTCTGGCCGCTGGCGCGCAAACCACGCACCGGGGCCGCCGGCAGCGAAGTCGTGGTCTACAAGGATCAGTTGGAGGAGATCGAGCGCGACCGCGGCGCCGGCCTCATTGGCCCGGCCGAAGCCGAGGCGGCGCGGCTTGAAGTGTCACGCCGGCTCCTGGCCGCGGCGGACAAAGCGGCCGCGGCGCCGGTCGCGGCGCTGCTGCCGCGCTGGCACCGTCGTGCCGCTGCACTCGGCGCCCTGGTGGTGCTGTCGCTGGTTCCGGTCGGGCTTTATGTCGTGCTCGGCTCGCCGAACATTCCGGGTCAGCCGGCTTTTGCCCGAGGCAGCCTGCCGCCGGGCCACGAATCCATCGCCGCCATGATCGGTCAGGTGGAAGAGCGGCTCCAGCGCAATCCCGATGACGGTGCCGGCTGGGAGGTGATCGCGCCGGTCTATATGCGGCTCGGCCGCTTCGATGATGCGGTTTTGGCGCTGCGCAAGGCGCTGGCGCTCAACGGCGAGACCGGCACGCGCGACGCCGACCTCGGCGAGGCTTTGGTTGCAGCCGCCAACGGCGTCGTCACCGACGAGGCCAAGGCGAGCTTCGAACGCGCGGCCGCGCGCGAGCCGCAAAACGCCAAGGCGCGCTATTTCCTCGGCTTGGCCGACGAGCAGGACGGCAAGCGTGAAGCGGCGGCGGCGAAATGGCGCGACATGCTGAAAGATGCACCGGCCGATGCGCCCTGGATCGGCCTGGTCCGCGCCGCCTTGGCGCGCGTCAGCGGTGAGCCGGCCGCCGGCGCCGGGCCGAGCGCGGAGCAGATGGCGGCGGCGCAGAACATGCCGGAGGCGCAGCGCACTGACATGATCCGCGGCATGGTGCAAAAACTGGCCGGTCGTCTGCATAGTGACGGCAGCGACGTCGAGGGCTGGCTGCGGCTCGTTCGGGCCTATGCGGTTCTCGGCGACAGCGATAAAGCAAAAGCGGCAGCGGCGGACGCCAAGCGGGCGCTGGCCAGCCATCCCGATGAGGTCAAGCGCATCAACGATCTCGTCAAAGGTCTCGGTCTCGAAGGATGACGACGATGCTGAGGAAACCGGCCCGATGACACGCAAGCAGCGGCGCCTTGTCCTGATCGGCGGCTCTCTCGGCGTGCTGGCCGTTGCCGTTGCGCTGATGCTCAACGCGTTCCGCGATTCCATCGTGTTCTTCAATTCGCCGAGCGACGTCTTGGAACGACACGTCGGGCCGGGAACGCGCATTCGCCTTGGCGGGCTGGTGAAGACCGGCAGTCTGGTGCGTAGCGATGGACTGCGGGTCCGCTTCGAAGTCACTGACGGCAAGAGCGAACTTCCGGTAGCTTACCAGGGCGTATTGCCCGACCTGTTCCGGGAAGGGCAGGGCGTCGTTGCCGAAGGCGCGCTCGACGGTGCGGGCACGTTCGATGCCGACACGATCCTCGCCAAGCATGACGAGACCTATATGCCAAAGGAGGTCGCCGACGCCTTGAAGAAGTCGGGACACTGGAAGGACGAGTACGCACCCGGCGCGGTGCAGCCGGTCAGCGGAGCAAACAAGTGATTGCCGAACTCGGTCATTACGCCCTGATGCTGGCGCTCGGCATCGCGCTCATCCAGAGCAGCATGCCGGTGATCGGCGCGCGCAGCAAAGATCCGCTGCTCATGAGCATGGCGACGCCGGCAGCGCTGGTGCATTTTGCGTTCATCGCGATCTCGTTCCTCGCGCTGGCGGCGTGCTACGTCACGTCGGATTTCTCCGTGCTCAATGTGTACGAGAATTCCAACTCGCAGATGCCGCTGATCTACCGGCTGAGCAGCCTTTGGGGCAACCACGAAGGCTCGATGATGCTGTGGGTGTCGATCCTCGCGGTATTTGGCGCACTGGTCGCGCTGTTCGGCAACAATCTGCCGGCGACGCTCAAGGCCAACGCGCTTGGCGTTCAGGCCTGGATCGCTGCGGCCTTCGAGCTGTTCATCCTCATCACATCGAATCCGTTCGTCCGCATCGCCAACGCGCCGTTCGAAGGTCGTGACCTCAACCCGATTCTGCAAGATCCGGGCCTCGCCTTCCATCCGCCGCTGCTCTATCTCGGCTATGTCGGCTTCTCGATCACCTTCTCGTTCGCCATTGCCGCGCTGCTGGAAGGCCGCATCGATGCGGCTTTTGCCCGCTGGGTGCGGCCATGGGTGCTCGGCGCCTGGATGTGCCTCACCCTCGGCATCGCCGGCGGCTCGTACTGGGCCTATTACGAGCTCGGCTGGGGCGGCTTCTGGTTCTGGGATCCGGTCGAGAACGCCTCGCTGATGCCGTGGCTCGCCGGCACCGCGCTCCTGCATTCGGCGTTGGTGATGGAAAAGCGCGACGCGCTTAAGGTTTGGACCATCCTGCTCGCCATCCTGGCGTTCTCGCTGTCGCTGATCGGCACGTTTTTGGTCCGCTCCGGCGTGCTCACGTCGGTGCACGCCTTCGCCACCGATCCGCGGCGCGGCATTTTCATCCTCGCCATTCTGATCCTGTTCATCGGCGGCGCGTTGGCGCTTTATGCCTGGCGCGCGCCGCTGCTCAAGCAGGGAGGCCTGTTCGCGCCGATCTCGCGCGAGGGCGCGCTGGTCTTCAACAATCTGTTCCTGGTCTGCGCCTGCGCCACCGTATTCGTCGGTACGCTTTATCCGTTGGCGCTGGAAGCGCTGACCGGCGACAAGATCTCGGTCGGGCCGCCGTTTTTCAATTCCACGTTCGGGCCGTTGTTCATTCCGCTGACGATCGCAATGCCTTTCGGTCCGCTGCTGGGCTGGAAGCGCGGCGATCTCGTCGGCGCCGCGCAGCGCCTGATCGTCGCCGCCGTGCTTGCGGCCGTGGCGCTGGCCGGCTCGTTTGCGATCAGCCGCGGCGGCCCGGTTCTGGCGCCGTTCGGCGTCGGCATCGCGGTCTTTGTCATGGCGGGGGCGGTGACCGACATCGTCGAGCGCACCATGGTGCTGCGGCTGCCGCTGCATGTGAGCCTACGCCGTGCCTGGGGCTTGCCGCGTTCGGCCTGGGGCACCGCGTTCGCGCATTTCGGCATCGGCGCCACGCTCCTTGGCATCGTCGCCGTGACAGCCTGGGGCAGCGAGCGGATCGCCGAGGTCAAGCCGGCGCAAAGCCTGCAGATTGCCGGCTATCAGGTCACATTTGACCGCGTATTCAACCGCGCCGGTCCCAATTATAGCGACGTCGTCGGCCATTTCACGGTACGCCGTTCCGGCCAAATCATCGGCGTCATGGAGCCGAGCCGCCGTACGTTTCCGGCGCGGCAGATGGCCACCACTGAAGCGGCCCTGATGTCGCGCGGCGTCAGCCAGCTTTATCTCTCGCTCGGCGATCCGAACCAGGACGGCAGCGTTCCGGTGCGGCTGTATTTTAAGCCCGATGTACTGTTGATCTGGCTCGGCGCGCTGTTCATGTTTTGCGGCGGCGCGCTGTCATTGTCCGATCGGCGCCTGCGCATCGGGGCGCCGCGGCCCGCGCGCTTCAAGGCAGCCAAAAAGCCGGCGCTGCAGCCGGCTGAGTGAAGGGTTAGTTCGTGGCGCCATGAAATATCTGCACGCGCTTACCCTTCTGATCGCGTTAATCACTTCGTCGAGCGCATGGGCGGTCGAGCCCAACGAGATGTTGGCGGACCCGGTGCTGGAAGCACGCGCCCGCGCCATCTCCAAAGAGCTGCGCTGTATGGTTTGCCAGAACGAATCAATCGACGATTCACAGGCGCCGCTGGCGCATGATCTGCGCGTCCTGGTGCGCGAGCGGCTGAAGGCGGGCGACAGTGACGCGCAGGTCATGAATTTTTTGGTTTCGCGCTACGGGGAGTTCGTGCTGCTCAAGCCGCCGCTGTCGTGGCACACGGTGGTGTTATGGGGCACGCCGCCGGGGCTCCTGCTGCTCGGCATGGTCATGCTCGTCGTCGTGGTGCGGCGGCGCCGCACGATGCCGCAGATCGCCGGCCCGGCTCTGACCCCCGCCGAAGAGGCGCGGATCGCCAAAATTTTGGGCGGCGAGGGCGGTTAGCAGGTTTTCGTCCTGGTCTGGTAGAACAGGAATCGTCCCGCCTTAAGCCATTGAAGTTCCAACTGAAGCGTGGTTTCCCGACATTACGAAATTGTAATGTCGCCGACACCAAGCCGTAATGAAGCATGTCTCATGCTTTTCGTCCTCACGCGCAGCGGCCGAAGCCGGTGCGGCACCGCAAGCCGCTGAACGACAGGATTTGCAGAATGAACGGTAGCCAATCAGGACCACGCCGGCTGTCGGCGCGTCGCCTCACTTTACTCGCGACGACGGTCGCCGGACTTGGCGCTGCGATATTGTTCGCGTCGCCGCATGGGATCTTCCAACCGGGCGTTATGGGTACGCCGGCGCAAGCGCAGGATTTGAGCGCGCGGGCCCAGCAGCTGCCGCAAAAGCCGATCGGCTTTGCCGACATCGTCGAGAAGGTGAAGCCCGCTGTGATCTCGGTGCGGGTCAAGATGGAGCGGCCCGGCAACTCGCATCTCAATAACGACAACGAAGAGGAAATTCCGTTCCCGCCCGGCTCGCCATTCGAGCGTTTCTTTCGCCGCTTCGGCATGCCCAACATTCCGAACGGCCCGCAGGTCATCACCGGTCAGGGCTCCGGCTTTTTCATCACGGCCGACGGCTACGCGGTGACCAACAATCACGTCGTGCAAAACGCCGAAAGCGTGCAGGTCACGACCGACGACGGCAAGAGTTTCACCGCCAAAGTCATCGGCACCGATCCGCGCACCGATCTGGCGCTGATCAAGGTCGACGGCGGCGAATTTCCGTTCGTGAAGCTGACCGAGGCGACGCCCCGCGTCGGTGATTGGGTTCTGGCGGTCGGTAATCCGTTCGGCCTTGGCGGCACCGTGACCGCAGGCATCGTTTCGGCGCGCGGCCGCGACATCGGCACCGGACCGTATGACGATTTCATTCAGATCGACGCGCCGGTCAACAAGGGCAATTCCGGCGGTCCGACCTTCGACGTCAACGGCGAGGTGATCGGCGTCAACACCGCGATCTATTCGCCGTCGGGCGGCTCGGTCGGCATCGCCTTCGCCATCCCGGCCGCGACGGTCAAGAATGTCGTCGCCCAGTTGCGCGACAAGGGCAGCGTCACCCGCGGCTGGATCGGCGTGCAGATTCAGCCCGTCACGCCGGACATCGCCGACAGCATGGGCCTCAAGGAGGCGACCGGCGCGCTGGTCGCCGAGCCGCAGCCCGACAGCCCGGCGGTGAAGGCCGGCATCAGGAGCGGTGACGTCATCACCCAGGTTAACGGCGCACCGGTGCGCGACGCGCGGCAATTGGCGCGGCGGATCGGCACCATGGCGCCGGGCACCACCGTCACGCTGACCGTCATCCATGACGGCCAGTCGCGCAACGTGACGCTGACGCTCGGCACCCTGCCGAATGAAAAACAGGCAGCGAACGAACCGGCGCACCCCAAAAATCCAAGCGGCGATATCGACGTGCCCAAGCTCGGCTTTACGTTGGCGCCCTCCGGCAAGGTTGCGGGGGCGGACGCCAGCGGCGTGGTGGTGACTGCAATCACGGACGGCGGTGTCGCCGCCGATCACGGATTGCGGGTCGGCGACGTCATTCTCGACGTGGGCGGCAAGCCCGTCGCGACGCCTGACGAGGTGAACCAAGGAGTCGCTGAGGCGCGCAAGCAGGGCAAGCACACTGTTTTATTCCGGGTGAAGTCGGGCGAAGGCACCAAATACGTGGCCTTGCCGCTCGGCAACGCCTGAGCAATGGGGCATCCGCCGGCATTTGTCGCCCCCGCTGGCGGGCGTTCCCTGGGGGGCGGGCCGCAAGGCCCGTCCCCGCCCAATACCAGCTCCACCGTCCGGTATTCGTCGCCCCCACCGGAGTGGAGTTGGCCGAGGAGGGCGGCGGGCCTAGGCTCGTCGCCCTCGTTCGGCCCCGGCCTGTGCCGATTTTGTCAGATACTATGGGTGCTTGAGCCCGCTTGAACCGGGCGGCGATATTGCCGACGGCCCCGCCCGGGATGATATTGATTGCTCGGGCCGGCGCCGAGATTTGCTCCACTGCGGTGCTGCCTTTGGCTATGTTGAACGCGGCTTTGCGGACATGCGCCTTCTGATTATCGAGGACGATCGCGACGCGACCGATTACCTGGTCAAGGCCTTCCGCGAGGTCGGCCACGTCGCCGATCAGGCCGCCGACGGCGAGGAGGGCCTGGCGCTGGCGCTCGATGGGCAATACGACGTGCTGATCATCGACCGCATGCTGCCCAAGCGCGACGGCCTGTCGATCATCGAGGCGTTGCGGGCGCAAACGGTGGAGACGCCGGTGCTGATCCTTTCGGCCCTCGGCCAGGTCGACGATCGCGTCAAGGGTTTGCGCGCCGGCGGCGACGATTATTTGGCCAAGCCGTATGCCTTCACCGAACTGCTGGCCCGCATCGAAGCGCTGTCACGGCGGCGCGGCAGCCGCGGCGAGGAGACGGTGTACCGGGTGGCCGATCTCGAACTCAATCGGCTGTCGCACGAAGTCACTCGCGCCGGCCAGGAGCTGCAGCTGCAGCCGCGCGAGTTTCGCTTGCTCGAATATTTAATGCGGCACGCCGGTCAGGTCGTCACCCGCACCATGCTGCTGGAGAACGTCTGGGATTATCACTTCGATCCGCAGACCAATGTCATCGACGTGCATATCTCGCGCCTACGGTCCAAGATCGACAAGGGATTTGCCCAGCCGCTGCTGCACACCGTGCGCGGCGCGGGCTACATGATCCGTGACGGCGCGCGCTGAGATCGGCCGCGCGGTCGGCGCGGTAAAAGTCCGCCGCCACGATAAACGGCGCCGATTCGGGAGGAAACAATGAGCGCGAGCGATGCAGCGACCTTCATCGCGGCGCGCGATTTTCTGGTGCGCCATCGCGGCGATTACGCCGCCGCCTATCGCGATTTTGCCTGGCCCAAGCTCGATCGCTTCAACTGGGCGCTGGACTATTTCGACGTCATGGCGCGCGGCAACGAGCAGCCGGCGCTGTGGCTGGTCGACGACGATGCCGCCGAGATCAAGCTGTCGTTTGCGCAAGTGAGCGAGCGCTCGAATCGCGTCGCCAACGCGTTTCGCCGGCTCGGCGTTAAGCGCGGCGACCGCATCTTGCTCATGCTCGGCAACGTCGTGCCGCTGTGGGAGACCATGCTGGCGGCGATGAAGCTCGGCGCGGTGATCGTGCCGGCGACGACGCTGCTCACGCGCAACGATCTGGCCGACCGCTTCGCCCGCGGCAAGGTGCGCCACGTCATCGCCGGCAGCGACGCGGCGGCAAAGTTCGCCGACCTGCCCGGCGATTACACGCGCATTGCCGTCGGCAAAGCAGCGCCCGGCTGGATTGCCTATGAGGATTGCTACGCCGAGTCCGCGCAATTTGCGCCACAGGGCGAAACCCGCGCCGAGGACCCGCTGCTGCTTTATTTCACTTCCGGTACGACGGCGACGCCAAAGCTCGTGCTGCACTCGCATCAGAGCTATCCGGTCGGGCATCTGTCGACGATCTACTGGCTCGGCTTGCGTCCCGGCGACGTGCATCTGAACATTTCCTCGCCTGGCTGGGCCAAGCATGCCTGGAGCTGCTTCTTCTCGCCGTGGAGCGCGCAGGCCACGATCTTCATCGTCAATCAGCGCCGCTTCAACGCGCGCGGCCTGCTTGACGCCGTCGTGCGCTGCGGCGTCACCACGTTCTGCGCACCGCCGACGGTTTGGCGCATGCTGATCCAGGAGGATTTGGCCGCTTGGCCGGTCAAGCTGAAAGAGCTGATCAGCGCCGGCGAGCCGCTCAATCCGGAAGTCATCGAGCGCGTGCGCGCGGCATGGCAGCTGACCATCCGCGACGGCTACGGCCAGACCGAGACCACCGCGCTGGTCGGCAATACGCCCGGCCAAAAGCTCAAGCCGGGCTCCATGGGCCGGCCGCTTCCCGGCTATCGTGTCGCGCTGCTCGATCCCGCGGGAACGCCGCTGAAGGAAGGCGAGATTTGTCTCTTGCTGCAGCCGCGGCCGACCGGGTTGATGCAAGGCTATCAGGGCGAGGCCGGTGTGCTCTCGATCGGCGAAACGGTCTATCGCACCGGCGATGTCGCGACTGTCGATGACGACGGCTATCTCACCTACGTCGGGCGGGCCGACGACGTGTTCAAATCGTCGGATTACCGCATCAGCCCGTTCGAGCTTGAGAGCATGCTGATCGAGCATCCGGCGGTCGCGGAAGCCGCCGTGGTGCCGTCGCCCGATCCGATCCGGCTTGCCGTGCCGAAAGCGTATCTGGTGCTCGCCGCGGGTCAAATGCCGGACCGCGCCACTGCGCTGTCGATCTTCCGGCACTGCCGCGCCGCGGTGGCGCCGTTCAAGCGCGTGCGCCGGTTGGAATTTGCCGACCTGCCGAAAACCATTTCCGGAAAAATCCGCCGCGTCGAGCTGCGGCGCGCCGAGGCGGCGAACCGGCAGAGCGATCAGCGCGGCGCGCTCGAGTTCTGGGAAGACGATTTTTCCGACAGCGAGTTGGGCGCGCAATCTTGAAGAATTCGTTTGTGGTGGCACTCGGCAAGCTTCTGCGCACGACGGCGTTCAAGCTGACGCTCGTCTATTTGTTGATTTTCATCGTGTTCGCCGCGTCGCTGCTCGGCTATTTCGCGCTCAACACCCGCCGGCTCATCACCGAGCAGATCACCAGCACCATCGACGGCGAGATCCGCGGCTTGACCGAGCAATATGACCAGGGCGGTTTGCGTCGGCTGTTCGCCGCCGTGCAGGTCCGCTCGCGGCAGCCGGGATCGAGCCTCTATCTGGTCACCACGCCGAACGGCGAAGGCTTGGCGGGCAATATCAGTGCGCTGGAGCCCGGCGTGCTCGACCATCCGGGCTGGCACGAAACATCGTATCGGCGCCTCGAGGCGCCTGGAGCACAGCCTCCGGCGCAACATCATGCTTTGGTCTATGTCGTTCAACTCGGTGGTTTCCACGTTCTGGTGGGGCGCGATCTCGAGGAGCGCGAACGGCTTTACGACATCATCAGCAATGCCGGGCGCTGGTCGTTCGCGCTGGTGGTCGTGCTCGGCCTCGCCGGCGGATTTTTCGTAAGCCGCCGCGTGCTCAACCGCATCGACGCCATGACCGGAACCTCACAGGCGATCATGGCGGGCGACCTTTCCGGGCGGTTGCCGGTCGCCGGTACCGGCGACGAGCTCGACCGCCTGGCCAATGCGGTCAACGCCATGCTCGACCGCATCGTCGCGTTGATGCACGGCCTTTCCGAGGTCTCCGACAATATCGCACACGATCTGAAAACGCCGCTGACGCGGCTGCGTAATCGCTGCGAACAGGCGTTGCGCGGCTCGTCCAACGACGCCGATTATCGCGCCGCGCTGGAAACCACGATCGCGGAATCCGACGACCTGATCCGCACCTTCGACGCGCTGTTGATGATCGCGCGCGCCGAATCCGGCCATGCCCGCGACAACATGAATGAATTCGATGCCGCCGAGATCGCGCACGACGTCGGCGAATTGTACGAACCGTTGGCCGAACAGAAGGGCTTGGTGCTCAAAGTCGATGCCGCGTGGGCGGCACCGGTGCGCGGCAATCGCGAGCTGGTCAGCCAGGCGCTGGCCAATCTGGTCGACAACGCCATCAAATATACGGCGCCTGGCAAGTTCAACGGCGGCCCCGCGGAGATCGTTGTCAAGGCCAAGAATGAAGGCGAGCGCATTACGCTCAGCGTCGAGGATCGCGGGCCGGGGATTCCGGAAGCCGATCGTAGCCGGGTGGTCGAGCGCTTCGTGCGCCTGGAGCAAAGCCGCTCCGAGCCGGGCTCCGGCCTCGGCTTGAGCCTCGCGTCCGCGGTCGCGCGGCTCCACGGCGGCGAGCTCAAGCTCGAAGACAATCATCCCGGGCTGAAAAGCACGATCGAGTTGCCAAGCGCCGGACCGGTAGGGTCCGGATGAGCCGGCCGGCGGCCCGTAAAACGCCGAAGCTGAAGCTCGACGGAACGGCGCTGGTACAACGGCTCGGTATGTCTGCATCGTCGAAAGACGGTACGGCAGGGGGCTTGCCGCACGCATCGGCAGCGGCGGGCCTGTCCGATTGGCTTGGCAGCATTTCGAAAACGCCGGCCGGCAGGGGCCTCGCGGCTCTTTTCAAAGACCATCCGCACCTGACCAGCATCGCTGCAGGTATCGCTGAGAGCGCGCCGTATCTCTGGGACCTCATCGGTGCAGATGCCGCGCGCTTTCTGCGTTTGCTCACTGAAGACCCCGACCGGGAGATTGCTGCGTCGCTCGCCAACGCAGGTCGCGCCGCCCACGCGACACGCACCCAGCCGGCGCTGATGCGCATTCTGCGCCGGCTGAAGGCCGAGGCCGCGCTCCTGATCGCGCTCGCCGACATTGGCGGTGTCTGGCCGGTCGAGCGTGTCACGCGGGCGCTGACCGAACTTGCCGAGACCGCGCTTGGCATCGCTGTCGGTTATCTGTTGCGCGACGCGGTCCGGCGCGGCCACTTGGCGCCGCCCGATCCGCGGCATCCCGAAGTCGGCTCCGGCTACATCGTGCTCGCCATGGGCAAGATGGGCGCGTACGAGCTCAATTTCTCCAGCGACATCGATCTCATCGTGCTGTTCGATCCGGCCGCCGCGGCGCTGCCGCCGCACGCCGAACCGGGACCGTTCTTTGTGCGGCTGACGCGCGAACTGGTGAAGCTCATGCAGGAGCGCACCGCCGACGGTTATGTATTTCGCGTTGATCTGCGGCTGCGTCCTGACCCTTCCTCGACTCAGATTGCGATCTCGACCGAGGCTGCGCTCGATTACTACGAAAGTCGCGGCCAGAACTGGGAGCGCGCAGCCATGATCAAGGCGCGCACCTGCGCTGGCGACATCGCCGCCGGCGATAAGCTGCTGGGCGAGCTGGCACCCTTTGTCTGGCGCAAATATCTCGACTTTGCCGCGATCGCGGACGTGCACGAGATGAAACGGCAAATCCATGCCTATCGCGGCCACGGCGAAATCGCGGTCGAAGGTCACAACATCAAGCTCGGCCGTGGCGGCATCCGTGAGATCGAGTTTTTCGTGCAGACCCAGCAGTTGATCGCCGGCGGCCGTCATCCCGAGCTGCGCGGCCGCGGCACAATTGCAATGCTGGCGGCGCTTGCCGCCGGCGGCTGGATCGATGCCGCCACGCGCGATGAGCTCGCCACCGCTTACGATTTTTTGCGCCGCGTCGAGCATCGCCTGCAAATGCGCGCCGACGAGCAGACCCACACGCTGCCGTCCGATTCCGGGGCGCTCGAGCAATTCGCCCGCTTCCTCGGCTTTACCGGCCGCGACGCCTTCGCCGCGCATCTCGTGGCGCAGCTGCGCACGGTCGAACGCCATTACGTCCGGCTGTTCGAGCGCGAACCCGCTTTCCTCGCCGAACGGCAGAATCTTTCGTTCGACACGCACGAGCGCGAGGGCGAGACGCTGGATCGCTTGGCCGAGCTCGGCTTCCGCCGGCCGCAGCACGTCGCCGAAGCGGTAGCGCGCTGGCGATCGCCGCGCTACCGCGGCTTGCACGGCGAACAGGCGCGCAACACTTTGCTCGAGCTATTGCCGCTGATCATCGATCAGGTCGCGCGCGCCGACAATCCGGATACGGCGTTCGCGGCCTTTGACCATTTCATCGCCGGGCTGCGTGCCGGCGGCCGTTTCCTGTCGCTGTTACGGCAAAATCCTCAGATGGTGGCGTTCATCGCGCTGATTGTCGGCGTAGCACCGCGACTCGCCGATATTTTGGCGCGCAGTCCCCACCTCATCGATGTGCTGATCGATCCGAGCTTTTTCGGCGCGGTGCCGGACGATACCCGATTGGCGAGCGCGCTCACGCGTGTGCTCGACGAAGCGCGCAGCACGGAAGATTTTCTCGACGCGGTGCGCTCGTTCGGCCAAGAGCAAATGTTTCTCATCGGCGCCCGCATCCTGTCGGGTTCGCTCTCGGCCGAGCAGGCGGGCGCAGTGTTCGCCCGGCTCGCCGAAGCGCTGCTGCGCGCCGTGCATGCCAAGGTGCAGGACGATTTCGCCGCTACGCATGGCCGCATCCGGGGCAGTGAGACCGCCATCGTCGCCATGGGCCGGCTCGGCGCGCAGGAGATGACGGCGAGCTCCGACCTTGATCTCATTGTGATCTACGATTTCGACGAGCGGCATCCAGGCTCGGACGGCGAGCGTTCTCTGCACGGCGCGCAATATTTTGCCCGGCTGACCCAGCGCCTGATCAGTGCGCTCACCGCACAGACCAATTACGGCGTGCTCTATCCGGTCGATATGCGGCTGCGCCCGTCCGGCCGTTCGGGCCCGCTGGCGACGCAGATCGAGCGTTTCCGACACTATCAGGATCAGGAAGCGTGGACCTGGGAGCACATGGCGCTGACCCGTGCGCGTGTGATTTCCGGTCCACCCGAGTTTGCCACGCGCATTGCGGATGCGATCCGCGACGTGCTGTGCCGCCGCCGCGACCCCGCTACGATGGCCGCCGACGTCATCGACATGCGCGCTGCTATTGCCAACGAGAAGGGCGACGCCGATCCGTGGGACTTGAAAAATGCCGCTGGCGCGTTGGTCGATATCGAATTCATTGCCCAATATCTGCAGCTCGTTCACGCCGCGGCCACGCCGGATATTCTCGATCCCTCGACCGCCCGGGCGCTCGACAAGGCGGCAAGGCTTGGCGTGCTCGCCCGGCAAGACGCCGACGTCCTGCGGCCGGCGGTGCGGCTGTTTCACGACCTCACGCAAATCCTGCGGCTTTGCCTCCCCGGCAAGTTCGATCCGGCTGCGGCGAGTCCCGGCGTCTTGACCCTGCTCGCCCGCGCCGCCGACTTGCCGGATTTCGCCGCGCTCAACGCCCATGTGATGGAGACGCAACGCCAAGTGCGCGCATGCTTGGTGCGGATTTTAGGCAGGGCGCCATAAATTCGAAACCGGCGCCGCCGCTCAATGGTCCGCAGCTTGGCGCGTCCGGGCGGCGGCATCGGCGACGATCTTGTAGGCGGCGGCCAGCGCCGCGTTCTTGCTCGATACGTCGGGGCCGACGCTGACGATGGTTTTCAGCATCTGGGCCTGCTCAGCGGCCGGCAGCGTGATCAGTTCGCCGCCCTTTGAGGTAAAGCTGTTCTCGGCCTCCTTGACCTGCTCGACGGCGTAAGGATTGACGGCGAGCGACGCCGCCGCGGCGTCCTTCTCCAGCATCTCCTGCAGGTCCTTGGGCAGCGCTTCGAACCATTTTTTGTTGACCTCGGCGATCAAGAAGATCGCTGGCTGTCCGGTCTGGGTGGCGAATTTCGCCGCATCGACCATGTGGAAATTGGCGACCGGTCCTATTCCGGTGACGGCGCCGTCGATGGCGCCTTGCTGAATGGCCGGCAGCACGTCGCCAAGCGTCATCGCCACCGGGGTGACGCCAAGCCGCCCGAACGCTTCGCTCTGAAACGGCGAGGCAAAAATTCGGACTTTCTTGCCCTTGAAGTCGGTGAGGTGCCGCAGCGGCATCCGCGACACCAGCACGGACTGTTCGGCCATGAATAGCCCGACGCCGTGCAGCCCCTTGTCGGCGCCGAGAGCGAGCATCAGCTTGAGCACCGCCGGATCGGCCGCGACACGCTGACCGTGCGCCTGCGAATCGACCAGGCCGGGCGCGGCCATGACCTCGAACCGAGGATCGAGGCCGACCATGAATTCGGGCGGCACCACCTCCATCTGGATCGAGCCGAACTGCGTGCCTTCGATCTGCCGCGGAATCGAGCCGAGCTGGCTGGCCGGATAAAACTGGGCCTTGATACGGCCGCCGGAATCCTTTTCCAGCGCCGCGGCGAAGATTTCCATCCATTTGTTGGGAATGTCGCGGATGGTCGGGGTCGAAATCTTCATTACATAGCTTTGTTGCTCGGTTTGCTGCTGCGCGCGCGCCGCGTCAATCGGCAGCGCCGATGACGCTAGGACCGCGCCCGTGGCAACGGCCGCCAATGTCGGCAAGCTTTTCATAAAGCGCATGTCGTTTCTCCCTTTAATTCCTGACCGCACTCAGTGCATTTGCAGGTGAGCGTCGCGGATGGTGCGGCCGTAATTGTCGTAATCCTTGTGAATGATCGCGCCGAAATCGCCGCCGCACTGCGTGCCCGGAACAAAGCCGAGCGAGGCGAACTTCGCCTTGATCGCCGGTGTCTTGATCGCATCGGAGAACCAGCGGGTGATTTGGCTTATGGTGCTTTGCGGCGTCTTCGCCGGCGCGACCACGCCGCCGTAAAACTCAGCCTCGACGTCCTTGTAGCCGGACTCCATGACGGTCGGCACATCAGGCAGCACCGCAACACGCGCCGCCGCAGTCGTGGCGAGCGCGCGCAGCTGACCGGTCTGCAATTGGCCCTGCAGCGTCGTCAGGTCGGCCTGCGCCGCAGTGACCTGATGCGCCAAGAGCGCCTGGATCGCCGGCGTGTAGCCGCTGAATGGAACGAACGTGATATCGACCTTGGCGGCAAGCTTGAGCATTTCGAACGCGACCTGGGAAGCAGTCGCCGGGCCAAGCGTGCCGTAGGTCAGAGCGCCGGGATGTGCGTGCGCTGCGGCGATGAAATCGCCGAGCGTATGGTGGGGCGAGTCACTGTTGACGACGATGAGCGGCGGAAACGTCGCCAGCTCGCAAATCGGAACGAAATCGGTCAACGGATGGTATTTGAGCGTACGAACGTGGGGCAGCACGACGAAGGAATTTGACATGACCAGCAGGGTGTCGCCGTTAGGCGCCGCGCGCGAAACGTATTCGGTTCCGATCTCGGTGCCGGCCCCGGGACGGCTCTCGATTATCATCGAGGCGCCACCGGCGTCGCCGATCTGTTGCGCCACAACGCGTGCCATGGCATCTGCCGGACCGCCGGGCGGGAACGGCAGGATCAGTCGGATCGTCCGGCCAGCCTGAGACCATGCTGCCGAGGCGGCGAGCGCGCCGACAAGCGCGAGTGCGACGGTCAAGCAAATTCGCCGGTGCCATTGCATGCGGTTGCTCCCCAAAGCTCCGATGCAGACAACGTGACGCCTTCATTTTACACCCGCTGCACAGGGCCGCAAACAGCAGCGGTCAATTGGCGCGGCGGAACGTCATCTGGCTCATACCGTAGCTTGATTGGCAGCTGTTTGACGGGTTCACCTGACGACTGTCGCTGTTACGTTTGACGTTCTTTGCTACGGCAAATTATGGCGGCAGCCGGTTGAAATGGGGATATTCCGACAGCAAGATGTGAAGTCCGGAGGACGCGACCTTAAGTCAGCGATTTCAGCCGAATGGAGGACCGCATGTCTGTCATTTCGAGACGGTGGCTGTTAGGCGCCGTCATCGTTGCCGCCGCTATCGTTGCTGTCATGCCTGCGGGTGCGACGGACGTGACCACCGAGTGGGCGACAATCCAGCTGCCGCCGCCGCCTGCGTTAAAAGCCGTGGCGGTCGAACCCAAAACCACGGCGCTTTTGCTTCTTGACTTCATGTGGCGAGCGCCCGCGCTGCGTGGCAGCGGTGCCGACGCTGAAGGCGCTGCACGACAAGGCGCGCGCCGCCGGCATGTTGATCGCCTACACGCTCCCTGGCGGCGGCAAGATCATCGATCAGGGTATCGCGCCGCATGAGGGCGAGGTCGTCGAGCAGAAACCGGGCGGACCGGACAAATTTCTCGGCGACGATCTCGACCAGCGACTGAAAGATCACGGCATCAAAACGGTTATTCTCTGTGGCACGTCCGCTCAAGGCGTCGGCCTTGGGACCGGCGCGGGTGCGGCCCAACGCGGCTACAAGGTGATCTATCCGGTGGACTGCCTATTGTCCGAAAGCGCCTTCCGCGAGGCCTATGCTGCGTGGCATATGGGCGGCGGCGGACCGCCTGTGACGACCAAATGGGTTACGGTGACTCGCACCGAAATGATCACGTTTGAGAACTCGAACCGGTAGCTGCGCAGCGTCATCCATTCCGAATGGTGTTCGCATGGAAACGACGCTCGCGACGCGGTCCAAACCAGGCAGACCGTTGATGCATGACCCTCGACTTCGCTGTTTCGTCGCCGTCCTGGCTTTGCTGGTTTCGACGACGGCTGCCTGGGCGGCTGACATCCGAGTCCTCAACGCCAATGCCTTGACCGGCGCGATGAAGGAACTGGCTGCGGGGTTCACCAAGGAGACGGGCACGGCGGTGACTTTCGTCGGCGTTTCGCCCGGCCAGGTCGAGCAGCGCATGAAAGCGGGCGAGACCTACGATCTCATCATCACCGCAACCGCGTCGGTTCAAGCGTTCGAGAAGGAGGGCCGATGGATGGCTGGCAGCCGGCAGAAGCTGGCACGGGTCGGCATAGGCTTTGCCGTGCGCGAAGGCGTCAAGGTCGACCTTTCGACGGTGCAGTCGACGCGCCAGGCACTGCTCGATGCCAAGTCGATCACTTACAGTGATTCCAGCACCGGCGGATTGAGCGGAATCAACGCGCAGAAGGTGCTGGCCAATCTCGGCTTGACCGACGCCGTCAAGCCAAAGACGAAACTTTCGGGTGCCTTGGCGGAAGGGCAGGCATTGATCGCCAAAGGCGAGATCGACATCGGTCTATTCAACCTCAGTGAAATTCCGCGCGCGCCGGGCGTGGTGCGGGCGGGACCGGTGCCGGCCGCGGTGCAGGTCTATATCGATTACGATTCAGCGCTGCCGGTTGCCAATGCTTCGCCCGAGGCCGCGCTCGCGCTGCTCAAATACTTTCGGCGTCCGGTATCGCGGTCGATCTGGGACAAAGCCGGACTTGAACTCGTGGGCGATTGAAACCGCGAGGCCACGCACTACGCGGCGGCGCGCACCGGTTGCTTCGCTTGCAGCGGCAGGCGCACCATCACGGTGGTGCCTTTGCCGAGCGTCGAGAAGATGCGCATGGCGCCGCCGTGCAGTTCGACCAGCGATTTGGCGATGGCAAGGCCGAGGCCGGAGCCCTGGTGGCGCTTGGTGAGCTGGCTCTCGACCTGCTCGAACGGCCGGCCGAGCTTGCGCAGCGCGTCCTTCGGGATGCCGATGCCGCTGTCCTGGATGACGATCGTCACCATGCCGGCGCGCACATGGCCGCGCACGGTCACGGTGCCGCCTTCCGGGGTGAACTTCACCGCGTTCGACAGTAGATTCAGCGCGATTTGCTTGAGCGCGCGGCGGTCGGCCTTGAGCCGGATGGCCGGCGCGACGTCCGACTTGAGAACCAGCCGCTTCTCGGTGGCGCGGCCCCACACCACGCGCATGCAGTCGGCCAGCACCGGGTCGAGATCGACCTCCTCGGGGGCCAGCCGAATACCGCCGGCCTCGATCTTCGACATGTCGAGGACGTCGTTGATGACGTCGAGCAGATACTGGCCGCTTTCCTTGATGTCGCGCGAATATTCGCTGTACTTCTCGGCGCCGAGCGGCCCGAACATCTGCGCTTCCATGATCTCGGAAAAGCCGATGATGGCATTGAGCGGCGTGCGCAGCTCGTGGCTCATGTTGGCGAGGAATTTTGATTTCGCGGCATTGGCCTCCTCGGCGCGGGTTTTTTCGTCGGCGTATTTGCCGGCCAGATCGGCAAGCTGATCGGCCTGCCGCTCCAGGGCCTGCTGCGACATGCGCAGATCGTCGATGGTGGCGATGCGGCGCTTCTCGCCTTCGACCAGCCTCTGCTCATGCAGCTTGATCTTGGTGATGTCGGTGCCGACCGAGACGTAGCCGCCGTCCTTGGTGCGCCGCTCGCTGATATGCATCCAGCGGCCGTCGTCGAGCTGGGCCTCGAAGGTGCGCGCGCCGGGCGGCTGGCCGTCCTCGTTGGCGACGGTGGTGCGGATGATCGGCTTCTTGCCCGCGGCAACGACCGTCTCGTATGCCGAGCCCGCCGCGACCGCGTCGTCGGGCAGGTGATGCAGCGCCTGAAAATTCGAGTTGCACAGCACCAGCCGGTTTTCGGCGTCCCACAGCACGAAGGCTTCCGGGATCGTTTCGATGGCGTCGCGCAGTCGCAGGTCGGCGGCGACCGTCTTCTCGACCAGGCTCTTTTGCTCGGTGATATCGACCGCGATGCCGATCAGATGCAGCCCGGCGTCGCCGTCCTGGCGGGTCAATTCGCAGCGCGCGCGCAGCCACAGCCAGCGGCCATCGGCGTGGCGCATGCGGAAGGCGTGGTCGAACGACTGCGCCTTGGCGTCGGCAAGCTGTGTCGCCAGATCGTAGAGATTGACGTCGTCGGCGTGCACCAGCGCATTGACTTCGCCGAAGGTCAACAGATCGTCCTTGGCGGGCAGGCCGAGAATGTCGAACATGGAATGCGACCAGAACACCCGGCCGCGCGCCAAATCCCAGTCCCACAGCCCGCAGCGGCCGCGATTGAGTGCGGTGTCGATGCGGCTGCGCACCGTGTCGTGGATCAAATCGGCCTCGCGCGCGCGCGTTGCCTGCCAGTGAAAGGCGAAGCCGAGGATCAGCACCACGAAGCCGGTGGTCGCCGACAAAGTGACGGTCAAAGCCGTGGTCGAGCGCCAGTCAGCGAGCGCCTGATCGAGCGGCTGCAGCACCGTCACGGTGCCCATCGGGTTGTCGAGCGCGCGCACCGTCGCCAGCGCGGTTGCGCCGTCGGGCAGCACGATCGCCATGGTGTGCGCGTGGGCGCCGAACGTGGTCAGCGGCTGAAACGGGCCGAGCACATCGAGGATGGAGCGGCCGTGCAGCGGTGGATCGTCCGGTATGGCGGCCACGATCCGGCCGTCATCGTCGGCAATCAGCGCGCGCCGGCCGGCGCCAGCGGCCCAGTCTGGCAGCTCGCGCGGCAGCGCCGCCGCGGTGCGTGCGGGGTTCGCCTTGCCGTCGCGGGCGGGCCGGTCGAGGGTGATGGCGAGCTGCATCGCCAGCGCCTCGACGGCGCGCGTCGCCTCGACGACGACTTGCCGGCGATGCTCCACGACCTGTACGGCGGCGCCGATGCAGATCGTCAGCATGAAGGCGACGATGAGAACCGGAACGGCACGGCGCAACAGCGGCTCGGCGCTCAATAGCCGCCGATACGCGGGATTGGCGATCGATTGTGCCAGTCCTTTGATGGAATCAGAACGTAGAGACGCACTCGCCGTTTCGGCGCGCGCCATCGCCAGCCTCCGTTCGGACGATCCCCGCTACGTTCGGAAGATGTGCCGCATCCCTCCGAATCAGTTCCGATAAGAATCGATGCGCGGCGATTTGTCGAGAGTCCCGAGTCAATATTTTTTAACAAATATCCCGAGTTTTTTGCGACGCAAAGCGGCCGGCATACCCGAGCGATGACGCTGCTCGTTCAGCTCGCCGCCAGCGTGCGGGTGACGATGTCGGTCACGTCGCGCGACAACCCGGATGTCGTCGCCACGCGTCGCAACGTCGTCTCGGCGCGCGTGCGGCGTGTAACTTCCAGCGCCCGCCAGGACCGGAACGCGCCCATCAGCCGCGCTGCTACTTGCGGGTTCTTGGGGTCGAGCGCGATCACGATGTCAGCAACGAAGTCGTAGCCGGCGCCGTCGGGCCGGTTGAACTGCGTCTGGTTGGCTTGAGCGAACGCGCCGATCAACGCCCGAATACGGTTCGGATTGGCCATGGAAAACGCCGGATGCGAGGTTAGCGCCCGTACGCGGTCGAGCGTCGCCGCTTCAGGGATCGCGGCCTGCAGCGCCAGCCATTTGTCGATGATCAGCGGATCGTCGGCGTAACGGCTGTAAAAATCCTCGAGCGCTTGCGTGCGTTCGGACCGGTCGTGCGGCGCCAGCGTGGCGAGCGCTGCCATGCGGTCGGTCATGTTGTCGGCGCTATGGTACTGCGCCAGCGCGCGCGCGATTGCCTCGGCGCCTCCGGCCACCGCCAGAAAATCGAGGCACGTATTTTTCAGCGCGCGCCGCCCGACGCTTGCTGCATCCGGCCAGTACGACCCGGCGGCTTTCATGCGGCTGTACGTGTCGGCGAGCACGGCGCCATGCCGCTCACCGGTCGCCGCGCGTAACTGGTGCCGTGCCGCGAACACGGCATCCGGGTCGACTTCGCGGCCGATCTCGCGGGCGATATCCGCTTCGCTCGGCGGCACCAGCGTGAGCGCGACGAAAGCCGGTTCGACGGTTTGATCGGCCAACACCGCGCCGAGCGCGTCCATCAAGCCCTCATCACGCCGCAGCGGCATGCCGGCGCGGACCGCAGCGACATTGGCGACGAGCAACGCCGTCGCCAATGTCTGCACCGCTTGCCAGCGATTGAAAGGGTCGGGATCGTGCGCGGCGAGAAAGCGCAATTCGTCGGGCTCGAGCGGCAGCGACAGCTTGATCGGCGCGCAGAAGCCGCGATTGAGCGAAGGGATCGGCCGCTCAGCCACGCCGGTGAACACGAACGATTGGCTGGGCTGCGTCAGCTCGATGATGCCGCGCTCAAGCGGCTGGCCGTCGAGCCGGAGCGGCGCATCGGCGCCGTTCTTGCCGACGAGGCCAAGCGCGAGCGGGATTGTCATCGGTTCCTTGTGCGGTTGCCCAGGTGTCGGCGGCACTTTTTGCACGAGATCGAGCCGAAAGGTCTTGGCCGGCGCGTCGTAATGCGGCGTGACCAAGACCTCGGGCGTGCCGGCCTGCGCGTACCAGCGCATGAACTGCGAAAAGTCACGGCCGCTGACGTCGGCGAAGCACTGCACGAACTGCTCGACAGTTGCGGCCTCGCCGTCGTGGCGGTCGAAATAAAGGTCCATGCCCTTGCGGAACAGCGCGGCGCCGAGCAGCACCTTGATCATGCGCACCACCTCGGCGCCTTTTTCGTAGACCGTCGCGGTGTAGAAGTTGTTGATCTCGTGATAGAGCGTGGGCCGCACCGGATGGGCGAGGGGGCCTGCGTCTTCGACGAATTGATGCGAGCGCAAGCCGCGCGCGTCGCTGATGCGCTCGACCGCGCGCGAACGCTGATCGGCGGTGAATTCCTGGTCGCGGAAAACAGTCAGGCCTTCCTTCAGGCAGAGCTGAAACCAGTCGCGGCAGGTGACGCGGTCGCCGGTCCAGTTATGAAAATATTCATGGGCGATCACCGCTTCGATGCCGGCAAAATCCGTATCCGTCGCGGTCTCCGGCGAGGCCAGCACGTATTTATCATTGAAGATGTTGAGGCCCTTGTTCTCCATGGCGCCCATGTTGAACGCCGAGACCGCCACGATCATGAAGATGTCGAGGTCGTATTCGCGCCCGAAAACTTCCTCGTCCCAGCGCATGGCCCGCTTGAGGCTGTCCATGGCGTAGGCGCAGCGGTCCTCCTTGCCGGGCTCGACGTAGATATGCAGCGTCACCTGGCGGCCTGACATGGTCGTAAAAGTGTCCGCGACGCGGGCAAGCTTGCCGCCCACCATCGCGAACAGATAGCTCGGCTTCTTGAACGGGTCGTGCCACACCGCGAAATGCCGCGAGGTGCCGGACACCTTGCCGGACGCGACGAGATTACCGTTGGCGAGCAGCACCGGCGCCTCGTCTTTGTCGGCTTCGATGCGCGTGGTGTAGACGGCCATCACGTCCGGCCGGTCGAGAAAGTAGGTGATGCGGCGAAAGCCTTCGGCCTCGCATTGCGTGCAATAGGTGGCGCCGGCGCGGTACAGGCCCATCAGTTGCGTGTTGCCGGTGGGATCGATCACGGTCTCGATCTGCAGCTCGAACGCGCGCTGCGGCGGCTGCGCGATGGTGAGCCGCTCCGGCGTGGCGACGAAGTTTTCGGCCGGCAGCGGCTTGCCGTCCAGTAACACCGAGACGAGCGTGAGCTCCTCGCCGTCGAGCACGAGCGGCGCCGGCGCGGCGGCGGCGTTGGGCCGCACCTTCAGCTTGGCGCGCACCCGCGTGGCGTTCGGGTCGAGCGACACGTCGAGATCGACGGTGTCGATCAGCCAGTCGGGCGGGCGGTAATCTTCGAGGCGGACGGCGCGATGCTCTTCGGTGCGCATTGGAATGATGTATGAGCTTTTGCAATTTAATTCAAAGCGCTGCTTTTGCCTCGGACAGATTTGCGGCCAACGAACGATTGCTCGGATTAGTGCTCGCTGATGTTGAATGCCTTGAGAATTCAGAGTGGCAAACCCGGGCTTCGGAGAAAGGTCGCAATGACAACGGAGATCCATGCCACAGCACATGCTACCGGGATCACCATTTCGGGCCAAGGAAAGATCGCGATTTCGTTGACTTCGCGCCCTCGAAAGATGCCGAATATTCCCAGATCGTCATATTCATCCAGATTCTTTTTGATCCAATCTCTGCGAATATTAATAAGGGCAATGCCGACTCCGTGAAGAGCGGCAATTCCTTGACCAGAGATGGCGAGTCCCAACATCGCGATTATGAAAACGAGCAAAGTAGAATCCTGGACGTTCCAGATGAGGCACAGTCCAGCAAACAAGAATGACTCAAACGCACTTAGCCAAGAAAGCCTTTTGTGAAGCTGTTCGCATTCAAATTGGTGCCTCGATCGCAAAATTTCCGCGGCATGAGCCTTTGACATGGTAGGTGGGGCTGGCAGAATCGTTCGAATTTCAGCAGAGTCTGCCGTGTCTTGCGAATTAACGTCGCGCTGGATCGAGACCACTTCCTCCTCTGCGGCTGCTTCAAGCGGTCTAGACATTCGAGCCTGCTCCGAAATTCCGGCAACCCGCCAGAGTCTTACGCCGCTGCCGGGACCGCTTGGTCTTATATTTAGATTGCTGCAGGATACAAGCAGAACGCTGGCTCCCATGCTAGGTACAAGTCGCATAATGCGTGCCATGGTTCTCGATGGGCCGAAGACCCCGCTGGTCATGGGCGAGCGGCCGGTTCCAGAGCCCGGTCCGGGCGAAATCCTGTTGGAGGTGGCGGCTTGCGGCGTCTGCCGCACCGATCTGCATGTGGTCGACGGCGAACTGCCAAATCCAAAACTGCCGATCGTGCCGGGGCACGAGATCGTCGGCCGCGTCGCCGCGATGGGTCAGGGCGTGACGGGATTGAGCCTGGGCCAACGCGTCGGCGTGCCGTGGCTCGGCGCGACTTGCGGCGTCTGTTCGTATTGCCGCTCCGGCCGCGAGAATTTGTGCGATCGGCCGCTGTTCACCGGCTATACGCGCGACGGCGGCTATGCCAGCCACACTGTGGCGGACGCGCGCTTTGCCTTCGCGCTCGGTGAGGCGGGTGAAGCCGCCGAGATCGCGCCGCTGCTCTGCGCCGGCCTGATCGGCTGGCGCAGCTACCGCATGGCCGGGGAGGGCGCGGCGCTCGGCCTGTATGGTTTCGGCGCCGCCGCTCACATTTTGGCGCAAGTTGCAGCGTGGCAGGGCCGCCGCGTTTATGCCTTTACGCGGGCGGGCGACACTGCGTCGCAGAATTTTGCCCGTGCACTTGGGGCGGTGTGGGCCGGCGGGTCCGACGAGATGCCGCCCGAGCCGCTCGACGCCGCGATCATTTTCGCGCCGGTCGGTGCGCTGGTGCCGGCGGCGCTGCGCGCGGTGAAGAAAGGCGGCCGCGTCGTGTGCGGCGGCATTCACATGTCGGACATTCCGAGCTTTCCATATCGCCTGCTGTGGGAGGAGCGCCAGCTCGTCTCGGTTGCGAATCTGACGCGCACCGACGCCCGCGAATTTTTGGCCGTTGCGCCGCAGGCCGGGATCAAGATGCAGGTTACGCGCTATCCGCTGGCGCAAGCCAACGCCGCGCTCGACGATTTGCGCGCCGGCCGCTTCGACGGCGCGGCGGTGCTCATTCCGTGATCCTCACCGCATCGGCTCGGCGTGACCGATGACGCGCTGGATGGTCGGAAAGCGCCGCCGCAAGCCGCGCTCGGCCGCGTCGACCAGATCGTGCACCGCGCGCACCGGCAGCGTCGGCGCGATTCGGCAATGAAAGTTGACGATCTCGCCTTCGGCGGTGTCGCGCACGCGCACGTCATGGATTGCGTCCAACCCGGCGATGTCGGCCGCGAGCGCAGTGAGCGCTTCACTTACCTCGGCGACGCGCACCGGCGATGCATTGCGACCGGCGGTGACGTCGGCGGGCAGCGGCTCGATATGGGTTTCGACCTCGACGCCGGGTCCCAATTCGTCGCGCACCGCCTCTTCGAGCCTGCTCGCGATCTCATGGGCGGCGGCGAGCGCCATAGTGCCTTCAACTTCGAGATCCGCCGACACCGCGAGCCGGCCCGAGATCGCCTGCACGGCGACATGATGAATGGCAAGGCCGCGATTGCGCGCGATCATCATCACGCGCTCGCGCACGGTTTCGCTGTCGAGCGCGCGCGGCTCGGTCGTAATCGTCACCTCGGCCTGCGGCATGTCGGCGTGAATGGCGCTCGCCAGCCGCTCGGTGATAGCGGCGACGCGATCGAGCGGCAGCGTCCGGCTGACGCCGACGCGGAGCTCGATAAACAGCGCCGGGCCGGCCGGGCGAACGCGCACGCGATCGACGCCGACCACGCCGGGCATCTGCCGCGCGATCGCAGCGACGCGCTCGCTGACGCCCTGTGGCGCGGTGTCGGTCAGAGTGTCGATGGTGCGGCGGCCGAGCCGCCAGCCGGCGATGCAGATGAACACGGCAACGACGAGAGCGGCTGCGGCATCGGCCCAGGCGTAGCCCAGCGCCACGCCGCCGAGCCCGATCAGAACCGCGACCGACGACCACATATCGGACGAAAAATGCAGCGCGTCGGCTTCCAGCGCTTCGCTCGATGTTTGCCGGGCAACGCGATCGAGTGCCCGCGCCCGAAAGAAATCGATGACGATCGAGCCGACGATGATGGCAAAAGCCGCCACCGTCGCCTCGACCGCATGCGCTGCGGTGCCGGTGAGCCGCTTCCCGGCTTCCCACACCACCACGCCCGTAAGCAGGAATAACAATGCGGTCTCGGCGAGCGCAGTCACGCTCTCGACCTTGCCATGCCCGTACTGGTGCTCGGCATCGGCGGGTTTGCCGGAAATCCGCACCGCAAAGTAGGTGAGCATGGTCGCCGCAAGATCGAGCAGCGAATGGCCGGCTTCCGACAGAATCGCGAGCGAGCCGGTCAACAGGCCGACCACGCCTTTGGCGGCGGTCAGCGCCGCCGAAGCGGCGATCGAGCCGAGTGCGACCTTTTCCTTCTCGTTCATGGCGCGTCAATGGCGTTGCGTGGCGGCACCATCACCGTCTATGCAGCCGAGCGAACCTCGACGCTGACTTTCAGACCAGCGCGTGTCGCCAGATTGAGCAGCGTGTCCAGCGAAAACTTGTTGATCTTGCCTTGCAGCAAATCGTTAAGCCGAGGCTGGGTAATGCCAAGCCGTCGTGCCGCCCGCGCCTGCGTCGTGTTCCAGCTTCGCACCCTTTCACCGATTGCCATAATGACTTCGGATCGGATCGTCATCGCCGCCGCTTCTTCGGGATTCTCCTCAAGCGCGTCCCATACATTGGCGAAGGTCTTCGCTTTGTTCATCTCAAGCCTCTTTTGAGTTGCTGCAATCGCGCGGCTGCCAAATCGATGTCGCGTTGCGGCGTCCTTTGCGACTGCTTCTGGAAGGCATGAAGGACATGGATCGCATCCGCTAACGTTGCGATATAAACAAGTCTGAACGCGCCGCTTGCGTCACGTATTCTGATCTCGCGGACACCGGCACCAATGCTCGGCATCGGTTTCCAGTCGCTCGGATTGCGGCCCCTTTGGACTTGATACAACTCATGACCGCCTTGGCGACGCGCGTCGGGTGGAAAGTCACGAAGCCGATCGAGCGAGTCGCCGTGAAAGGTGACAGGTTTAAGGGGCACCGGAGTATTATATCAGTTTAGATATAAAACCGCAAGTTCGCAAGCTGATGCGCGATCACACGACGAGCGATTACCGGTGTAAGATTATCCTAATCGAAGGAACGCGCGCCATGCCCCTGACCATCAAGCCATTGCACCCCTTGTTCGCCGCGGAGCTGGGCGGCGTCGACCTCGGCCGCGACATCGATCTGGCGATGCAGCAAGCCATCGAGCAGGCGATGGACCGTTACGCGGTCTGCGTGTTGCCGGACCAAAAACTCGACGACGAGCGGCAGATCGCGTTCTCGCGCCGCTATGGGCCGCTGGAGAATGCGTCGGCCGTCAAGGCGCAGCGCAAGGCCGGCGTCATCGGCACGCGCATCCGCCATCCGGAAATTTTCGACGTGTCGAATCTGGACGAAAACGGCGCCATGCTGCCCGGTGACGACGAGCGCTGGCGCTATCGCCTCGCCAACGAGCTGTGGCACAGCGATTCGTCGTTCCGGCAACGCGCCTCGACCTGGTCGCTGTTGCATGCGCGCATCGTGCCGCCGTCGGGCGGCGAGACGTATTTTGCCGACACCCGCGCCGCCTACGATGCGCTACCGCAGACCATGAAGGCGAAGCTCGCGGGTTTGATCGCCGAGCATTCGATCTGGCATTCGCGCGGTCAGCGCGGCGGTTATGTGCCGAGCGAGGACGAGCGCGCGGCGCGGCCGCCCGCGCAGCATCCGCTGGTGCGGCGGCACCCGGGCTCCGGCCGCAAGGCGTTGTTCATCGCTTCGCACGCTTCGCATATCGTCGGCTGGCCGCGCGAGGAGGGCAGGGCGCTGCTCGACGAACTGATGGAATTCGCCACCCAACCGCGCTTCGTCTACGTGCACAAGTGGCGGGTCGGCGATCTCGTCATCTGGGACAATCGCTGCACGCTGCACCGCGCCTCGCCGTTTGCCTCCAACGAGCACAAGCGCGAACTGCACCGCACCACCATCATCGACGCGCGCGGCGATCTGGCGGCCGAGCTGCACTGAACGCGCGTACACCGAAGTACATGCCGCGCACGTTGGACGATCTCGCCGTATTCGCGGCGCCCGGCATTTTCGTGCTGCTGTGGGCGTCCGGCTTCATCGGCGCCAAGCTCGGCCTGGCTTACGTCGAGCCGCTGACGTTTCTGTCGCTGCGCATGATCATCGTGGTGCTGGTGCTCGGCATCATCATTGCTCTGACGCGGCCGACATGGCCGAAGGGGCGCGGCATCCTGCACAGCGCCGCGACCGGGCTCATGGTGCACGGGCTTTATCTCGGCGGCGTGTTCGTGGCAATCGAGAATGGCATGTCCGCAGGCCTCATCGCACTGATCGTCAGCCTGCAGCCGGTCGTGACCTCGACCATCGCCAACCGCTGGCTCGGCGAGCGCGTCCTGCTGCGGCAATGGCTCGGCCTCGCGCTCGGCATCGCCGGCGTTTACCTGATCCTTTACGAAAAGACCGCGCTCGGCGGGGCGGGGCCGTTCGCGTTTACGGCGGCGGCGACGGCGCTCGCCGGCATTACGGCCGGCACGCTTTATCAAAAACGCTTCGGCGGCGGCATGGATTGGCGCCCGGCGCTATGCGTGCAATACGCCGCCGCCGGGCTGTTGTTCAGCGCCGGCGCGTTGGCCTTCGAAACCCGCGTCGTGCACTGGACGCCGCAGCTCGTCTTCGCGCTCGGCTGGCTCGTGTTCGTATTGTCGCTCGGTGCGGTGTGGTTGTTGTACTTTTTGATCCGTCGCGCCGCGGCAACGCGCGTCGTCAGCCTGTTCTATCTGACGCCCCCGGTCACCGCCCTGATGGCTTGGGCGCTGTTCGACGAGACGCTCAGACCGCTCGCGCTCGCCGGCATGGCGGTCTGCGTCGTCGGCGTGTTCTTGGTCAATTGGAAGCCAGGCGGTGCAGCATCGAATTAATCGTCATGCCCGCCCTTGTCGCGGGCATCCATGTCTTGATCGCGCATGCCAAGACGTGGATGGCCGGGACGAGCCCGGCCATGACGAGAATGAATCACCGCCAGCCGCCGCCGCCGTTCACGTAGACCGTGTCCGCGGTCATGAACGGACATGCGTCGGAGCACATGAACAGCACCAGTTCGCCGATCTCGTCGGCCTCGCCGAAGCGGCCCATCGGCACGTCCTCGAGGAAACGCTTGACCAGTTCGGGCGAGGACTGCGCCGCGTCCTGAAACGGCGTCGCGATCGGGCCGGGCGAGATCGACAGCGCGCGAATGCCGGAGGTGGCGTATTCGCGCGCCACGCCCATGGTCATCGACACCACCGCGCCTTTGGCCGCCGCGTAATGGACCGAGGAGCCGGGGCCGCCCCGGCGATGCGCCATGCTGGCCATGTTGACGATCACACCATGCTTCTGCGCCAGCATGTGCGGCAGCACCGCCTGCATCGCGTAGAATGTGCCATTGACGTTGAGCGCAAAAGTCTTTTCCAGGAGCGCGTCGTCGATCTCCAGAAATTTGGCGCGGCGGATGGCGGCGCCGGCGGAGTTGAACAAAAACTGCACACTGCCGAAGGCGGCCAGCGCGCGCTCGACCATGGCGTTGACAGCCTGCCGCGAGGTGACGTCGACGGCGAGCGCCAGCGCCTGGCTGCCCTTGCCGTTGACCTCGCCAGCGGTCGCCTGCGCGCCGGCTTCGTTGATATCGGCGCACACCACGTTGGCACCCTCGCGGGCGAAGATCAGCGCGGCGGCACGGCCGATTCCGCTCGCCGCGCCGGTGATGATGATGGTCTTGCCGGCGAAATAGTCGGGCGTTTTCGGCATCGTCTCCCCCGCGGTTGGAAGCCGGATTGTGCCTTGCCGGCCGCCGGGTCACAACGGCGGCCACTGGTGCGCATCGCGGAAAAGCGTTTTGCCGGTCTGCCCTGCAGAATTCGGGTAGGACAGCGCAAAATCGCGCGATATATCTCGGCGAGCCCCAGCAGGGATTCGCCATGAGCGCCGAGGCCTCCATTGCCGGTTCGCCCGCCGCTGCCGCCGCCAACGATACGGCGCAGCGGCGTCTCGCCATCGGCTTTCTCAATCTGGCGCACGGCCTCGATCATTTCGTCATCCTGATTTACCCGACCGTCGTCATCGAGCTGCAGGCGGCGTACGGCCGGTCGTACGGCGCGCTGATTGCGCTCTCGACCGCCTCGTTTGTGGCTTTCGGCCTGTTCTCGCTGCCGGCCGGCTGGCTCGGCGACCGCTGGAGCCGGCGCGACATGATGCTCGGTTTTTATTTCGGCTGCGGGCTGTCGCTGGTCGCCGCGTCCTTGGCGCCGTCGCTTGTCATGCTGGCGGTTGCGCTGTGCGCGCTCGGCATTTTTGCGGCGATCTACCATCCGGTGGGCACGGCAATGATCCTCGACGCGGCCACGCAACGCGGCCGGACGCTCGCGTTCAATGGTGTGTGCGGCAATCTCGGCGTATCGCTTGCTGCCGGCATCACGGCGGCGCTGACGGCGGCACTTTCGTGGCGCGGTGCGTTTCTGGTGCCTGGGATCGTCTGCATCCTGACCGGTGCGGCCTATCTGTGGCTTATCCCGCGCGACGGCCGCAGGGCCGAAAAGCGCAGCGCCGCCGCCGACGTGACGCTGTCGGCGCCTATAGCTGCGATCATCTTCGGTCTGTTCATTGTCGTCGCGCTCAGTGCCGGGCTGGTGTTCAACACCATTTCGGTGGCGCTGCCGAAAATCGTCGATGAGCGCGTCACCGGCATCTCTCTCGTCGCGGTCGGCGGTTTGACCACGGCAGTGTTCCTGTGCGGCGCGCTGGCACAAATTACGGTCGGTCGCCTAGTCGAACGTTTTCCGCTGCACATTCTGTTCGCGCTCGCCGCGATCATGCAGTTTTCCGGCGTGGTGTGGGCCGCTTATGCGAGCGGCGTATCACTGCTGTTCGCACTCGCCTTCACCATGGCGGCGATCTACGGCCAGATCACGCTCAACGATCTGGTCATCGCCCGCTACACCGCCGATGCTTGGCGCAGCCGCGTCTATGCGGTGCGCTATTTTCTCACCTTCATGGTGTCGGGTGCGGCAGTGTCGATGATCGCCTTGCTCTACGGCCGTGGCGGATTCGACCTCGTGCTCGGCGCCACCGCCGTGATCGCGCTCGGCTTTCTGGCCGCGGTCATCACCATCGCGGTGATCGCCAACGGCGTCGAAAAGAGCCGCGCGCTGCAGCCGGCGGAGTAGATCCGCCGCGCGCGCTGGTCCGACTACTTTTTGATGCTGGCCTCAAACGCGTCCAGCACCGGTTTCCACTGCGCCTGCTGGGCGTTGACGAAGCCGTTGGTGTCGGCCGGCGACAGCGGATTGACGTAGGCGCCGCGCTCGGCAAGCTGCTTGGCGAGGTCGGGCTGGGCCAGCACCTTGTTGACCGCAGCGTTGAATTTTTCGATCGCCGGCTTCGGCGTGCCGAGCGGCGCGACGATGCCTTGCCAGCCGCCGGCGACAAAATTCGGCAGCGTCTCCGAGACGATCGGCATGTCGGGGAAATCCGGCAGGCGTTTGCTCGAAGCGATCGCCAGCACGTTGAGCTTATGCGCCTGGATGGCGCCGGCGAGACCGGAATATCCCTCGATGATCAGCGGTACGCGGCCGCCCATCACGTCGGTCAAGGCGGCGGCCGGGCCGCCCGTATAGGGCACGACCTGCAGCTTGATCCCGGCGCGCTGTTCCAGGAGCAGGCCGGTGAGGTGGGTAATGCGTCCGATGCCGGTTGCGGCAAACGAAACTTGGCCCGGGTTCGCCTTGGCGCGCGTGATCAGGTCCGGCAGCGTCTTGAGTCCCGACGCCGGGCTCGCGCAGATGAACATCGGCTGATCGATCAGTGAGGCGACGGGAAGAAAGTCACGCGGCAGAATGAGTGGCAGGTTCTCGGCCTTGCCGGGCAGCGCAATAAACAGTGACAGCGCCGGGGCGAACAGCGTGTAGCCGTCCGGGATCGCCTGCGCGGCGGCATGGGCGGCAACCGCGCCGCTGGCGCCGGGCTGGTCGACCGGTACGATCTGCTGGCCGAGGATGGTGCCGACGCGATCCATCACCAGGCGGAAGGTGACGTCAACGGCGCTGCCCGGAGCTGAATCGGAAATGATCCTGATCGGCTTGGTCGGATAATCCTGCGCCCGCACCGGTCCGGCCATTGCGGCCGCCAACACGGCGAGTGTGATCAGCTTGAGCGCTGTTTTCATGTTGTTCCTCCCAATTCCGGTCAGGCGCGGCGAGCCGCCGCGGCGGGCGCCGCGGGCGAGACGGTATCGCAAGTTCCGCGGCTGCAAAAGCCGCCGGCCTTGCGACATGCCGCTGCAGCGGCGTAATGGTCCGCGGACCGAAGTTATCCAGCAGGCCTCGGGACCAAGGCGGAGAAACCGGTGTGAAGAAGGGTGGACCACAGAAAAGCAAACCGCAGAGCGGCAAGTCCGCCTCTCAGCTGATAGATGCGAGAATCGAGGAGTTGGGCGACTGGCGTGGCAAGATGCTCACCCGGCTTAGGACCTTGATCAAACAAGCCGATCCCGAAGTCGTCGAGGAATGGAAGTGGCGCGGCGTTCCGGTGTGGTCGCACGCCGGAATCATTTGCACCGGCGAGACTTACAAGACCGTCGTGAAGATGACCTTCGCCAAAGGGGCGGCTCTGAAGGACCCGTCGCGCCTATTCAACGCCAGTCTCGAAGGCAACACGAGGCGCGCCATCGATTTCCACGAGGGCGACAAGATAGACGAAGCGGCGCTGAAGACCCTCATCCGCGCCGCCGTAACCCTGAACCAGTCGAAGGCCAAAAGCTAATTCGCGGCGTCAAAGAGTCTCCACGGCGTGACGGGCGGCGAGCGCCATTCCGATCATCGCCGCGCCGCCGAACAGCATATTGATCCCGACCAGAAGGCCGAGCGCCCATGCGGCAGTGCCCGGCAGGCCGGCAATGATGATGGCGGCGAGGATGAGGTCGACGATGCCGCTCAACAGCATCCAGCCCCAACGGCCGCTAAGCTGATTGCGATGCTCGATCGCGTACATGATCGAGGCGATGCCCTCGACGATGAAGAACGCGGTCAGCACCAGGGTGAGCGACAGCGCGCCGGTAACCGGCCAGCCCAGCAGCAGCAAGCCGGCAAGGATTGCAATCACCGCGGATAACAGAGACCACCAGAAGCCCGGAGCGTGGCGCATCCAAAACGTCGTCACCAGTCCCACTGCGCCGGAGATCAGGAATACCCAGCCGATCAGGATCGTGTAGGTGAGAGTTGCGAGCGGCGGAACAACGATGGCGATGGCGCCAAGGAGGACGAGCACGAGGCCTTCGATCAGGAACAGCACCCAGTGCGTGTGAAGCGCACTTTTGATCGCACGTTCGAAGTCTTGATCGGTGGACATGACGGCGCTCCCGCACTTGTTGCCCGTGCGCGCGGGCGGAGATGGACGGCGCAAAGCAATCCGATGGTACTGGCGACAAATCTGCCACAAACCGGGCCTTGCGGAAACGGCCCGCGCACCCCATTTACCGCCCAGCGGCGTCGAGGAAACTCCGCCGCCGGACGGCCACGGTTACGACGGGTGACGCCGGATGAACGCGCACCAGGTCGGACGTGGCCGTTAGCATTTTTGCGGCGCTCAAGCTAATCGCCTTGTTTTCCGAGCCGCTCGATCAACGCCATGGCGCCGGCCGGCGCGCGAATTTTGCCCTCGTGGATCACGTAGGCAAACACGTCGCGCGGCGCGGCGTTCGGCTTGTGCGAACCGTCGACACGCGGCAGGTCGTCGGGCGCGCCGCCTCGCGCCCATAGGCGGAGCCGCTTCGCCCAGCCGTCGAGCTCGCGCGGCGGATAGGCGGCCGGCACCGTATCCTTGCCGCGCTGCAGCCGCGCATAGACGAAATCGCCGGTGAGGTCGGCAATGTTCGGATAGCGGACGTGGTCCGTGTAGACTGCTGGAAGTGAAAACTGCCGCAGCAGGACCATAAATTCCGGCGTGCAAAAACTGTCATGGCGGACTTCGATCACGTGGCGAAGTTTTTGCCCGCCGAATGTTGTGGGCAAAAGCTCGAGAAAGCCGCCGAAATCGGCGGGTTCGAATTTCTTGGTCGGCGCGAACTGCCAGAGCAGAGGACCGAGATGCGCGCCGAGCTCGGTCACGCCGGACTCGATGAAGCGCTGGATCGAATCGCCGGCTTCCGTGAGCACGCGCCGGTTCACCGCATAGCGCGGCCCCTTGAGCGCGAACACGAAGCCGGCCGGCACTTCGCTCGCCCACGATCTGAACGTTTTTGGCGTCTGGGTGCGGTAGAACGTGCCGTTGACCTCGATCGAGGTCAGCCGCTCGGCGGCGTAATGCAGCTCCTGCGCATGCGGCAGGCCCTTCGGATAAAACACGCCGCGCCACGGCTCGAAGGTCCAGCCGCCGATGCCGATGCGGATATTGCCGGAATGTGCAGTCATAGCACTGTCACCCGAGCCTGCTACACCGTTCGCCAAGTGGCGGCGGAGCAGGGTATTGTAAGTCTCCGCCGCCGCGACGGCCACGGTGTGGAGTGAGGCGACGCCGGACGAACGCGCGCCCCGCTGCCGTGGTCGTTTCCGTTTTTTTACAATCAAAAGGCCCGGGATTGCTCCCGGGCCTTCGCGTTCGCGTCGCCTGAAGACGTGAACTTAGAAGTCCATGCCGCCGCCACCCGGAGGCATGGCGGGCATTTCTTTCTTCTTCGGCAGCTCGGCGACCATCGCCTCGGTGGTGATGAGCAGAGCGGCGACCGACGAAGCGCCTTGCAGCGCCTGGCGCACGACCTTGGTCGGATCGATGATGCCCTTCCTCACCATGTCGACGTACTCACCGCCCTGGGCGTCGAAGCCGTAGCCGTACTGATCCTTCTCGAGAATCTTGCCGACCACGACCGAACCGTCCTCACCGGCGTTGCTGACGATCTGGCGCGCGGGCGCGGACAGCGCCTTGCGCACGATCTCGACGCCGTGACGCTGGTCGTCGTTCTCGGTGCGCACCTTCTTGAGCGCGGCCACGGCGCGAAGGAGCGCCACGCCGCCGCCCGGCAGGATGCCTTCCTCCACCGCGGCGCGGGTCGCGTGCATCGCGTCGTCGACGCGATCCTTGCGCTCCTTGACCTCGACCTCGGTGGCGCCGCCGACCCGGATCACCGCGACGCCGCCGGCCAGCTTGGCCAGCCGCTCCTGCAGCTTCTCGCGGTCGTAGTCGGAGGTGGTCTCCTCGATCTGCGCCTTGATCTGGGCAATGCGCGCCTCGATGTCGGCCTTCTTGCCGGCGCCGTTGACGATCGTGGTGTTCTCCTTGTCGATCGTCACCTTCTTGGCGCGGCCCAGCATGGCGAGGGTGACGTTCTCGAGCTTGATGCCGAGATCCTCGCTGATCGCCTGGCCGGCGGTGAGAACGGCGATGTCCTGCAGCATAGCCTTGCGGCGGTCGCCGAAGCCCGGTGCCTTCACGGCAGCGACTTTGAGGCCGCCGCGCAGCTTGTTGACGACGAGCGTGGCCAGCGCCTCGCCCTCGACGTCCTCGGCCACGATCAGAAGCGGCTTGCCGGTCTGCACCACTGCCTCAAGCAGCGGTAGGAGCTCGTTGAGCGCCGACAGCTTCTTCTCGTTGATGAGGATGTAAGGATCCTCCATCTCCACGCGCATCTTGTCGGCATTGGTGATGAAGTAGGGCGAGATGTAGCCGCGGTCGAACTGCATGCCTTCGACCACGTCGAGCTCGGTCTCCAGGCTCTTGGCCTCTTCGACCGTGATCACGCCTTCGTTGCCGACCCGCTTCATGGCGTCGGCGAGGAAGCGGCCGATCTCCTGGTCGCCATTGGCCGAGATGGTGCCGACCTGGGCGATCTCATCGTTCGACGTGATCTTCTTCGAGTTCTTCTTCAGCTCCTCGACGACCGCTTCGACCGCGAGGTCGATGCCGCGCTTGAGATCCATCGGGTTCATGCCGGCGGCAACCGCCTTGGCGCCTTCCTTGACGATCGCGGCGGCGAGCACGGTCGCGGTGGTGGTGCCGTCGCCGGCGATGTCGGAGGTTTTTGACGCAACCTCGCGCACCATCTGGGCGCCCATGTTCTCGAACTTGTCCTCAAGCTCGATTTCCTTGGCGACGGTGACGCCGTCCTTGGTGATGCGCGGGGCGCCGAAGCTCTTGTCGAGCACGACGTTG